>FZPS01000186.1_pt78 | contig 15333 bp, 14 predicted proteins | sample 1817821 | NCBI WGS metagenome assembly FZPS01 (sample SAMEA104158645, study PRJEB21678) | metagenome | place: Germany | collected 2015-04-21 | reverse complement strand
CTGTTAGCTCAAGATAGTTTCTTAAAGCAACTATTCTTTTTAAGATATTGTATTCTTTGTTTTCTGCAATACTTTTTAATGTTTGGTAGTTATTAATGATTTTATCTTTAGTTATTTCTTTTTCCTTTAAAAAGATTTGATTGTTATAGACGTAATGAGCAACTGTAATATCTCCTGCTGGTTTTTTTAATTGTATAAAATAAATTAAAGGAGAAAAGTCATGGGTAAACATTAAAACAGTTTTTTCTCTTAAACTATTATTTTTATTATTAAATAGTTGATGAATTATTGCATACTTTTTATTATCATTAATAGTATATGACTTATTCTTATAATCAATTTCTCCAACAAAACATCTATATGAATTAAACCTATTCCTTATTTCCCCAGTTTCACTCCCTATAGCTTCAATAGTTTTATTTTTAAATTGTTCATTGCTATTTAATCCGCCTCTAAATGATTCTTTAACTACTTTTAGTTCGATATCTGTTTGAATTTCTTTAACATTAGAAATTTTAAATCCTTCGATCTTTTCAAATTCAATGGCTTCGGGATAGCCATATAAAATTTATCATCATCACCTTCTATACTTTCAAATAAAAATTCATCTAAAGTGTTAATAATGTTTTTACTTTTAACTGGAGTAATATGATCTATCCATTCAAATGATTCCTTATAGTCATCTCTTGAAAATACTTGATAGATTTTTTTTAGAAATTCATCAATATTATCGATGTTATAGGGAATGCTTGCTTGAAAAACATCAGTTCCTGTAACATTACCTTCTATAAAATCACTATCAGTTGATTTACCAGTTATACCATTAATGAGGTCACCATTAACATCAAAGCCAAAGTCACGAATGGTCGACTCTTTAGGCATTTGTTCTCTTGATAGTTTATTGTTATCGCTTATACTAGTTTTATTAATACTTCTAATATTAGCTTCACCGATTAAATTAACAACTGTTCTAAGTCCAAATCTTTCTTCAATAACATCATCCTTTAACAAATATTTGCCATATCCAAAGGGAATAGCAAATATTCTTTCATTACCTTCTTCATCCACTTGTATTCTTCTTAGTATTATCGCTCTTGAACTTGAGTTAAATAACTTATTAACAAGTGTTTCTTCATCCTTAAAAAATGATTTAACCCACGTTGGAACATCTGATTTAGAGTTTTTATAGTATATGAATCTGTTATTAGGTTGTTCTAATGGTTCAACATCTTCTATTAAGATATCTGCTTTATCAACAATATCTTCCTTAATCAAATAAATTGACAATGTATTTTTTGTTTCTTTAGACATACTTCCTCCTAATATATATTATTTTAAAATAAATACAGCTAAACAAAAAGGTATTACCCTAATTGGTTAGCTGTATAATTGTCTTAATTATATTTAATTGTTTTAATAATATATATATTAATGTATTGGGTTTTGAATGTTTTATATTGTTTGATTAGTTTTGATTATATGGTAATTACATATTATTTCTACAATTTAATTATAAAATCACTTGAGAAGTATTAATTACTTCTAACCAAGGGTTTTAATTATATTATATATGGAAATTAGAAGTTATCTAATCATTATTATTATTTCTTATTTTTAATATGTTTTTAATGCTATCAATTCCGTTTTTTATTATATCATTAACTATTTTTCTGAATGGTTTAAATAATATATATATAATTAATAATGAAATTAAAGAAACAACAACTGATAAAAGCCCTTGTACTAGTAAAGTTATTATTCTACTATTAAATGTTGGTATCGGAATACTTATAAAAACAAATACAATGCTAACAAATATAACTGGAATAAAATAATGAATTAAATGGAATTTTTTTGAACTTCTTTCAAAACTTACATTGAACAATACATATGGTTCATAACTATAAGTAACAATTAATTTAGATATAATAGTTGCAATTAAAACTCCTATTGTTCCAACTAAATTAACAAAAATTATTGATAAAATAATATTAACTATTCCTTCTACAAAAGGTCTATATCTATCGTTATAAAAACCGCCAGAAGCAGTTTTAAATAGTGTAATTGAACGTCTCATAAACTGTATAAAGTGATTTATTCCTATTATTAATACTATTGATCTTTCTATTATTTTATCAGATCCAAAAATAATAGAAACCAAACTATCACTAATTGCAATAAATCCTAAATAAAATATAACTCCAATTATAAAGTTGATTGCATAAGCTTTTTTAAATTGATTAAAGTAAGTTGTTTTACTTTGCTTAACGTATAATTGTCCAACAATTGAAGTGATTTCTGAAAATATTAAATTTAGTAATGTAGTTAATCCTGCTACTATAACTATATAATTAGAATAATAACTCAAGGATACTACACCAACAAACGCAGAAATAATAATTCCATCAAAGGATGTCATTAAAGTTGTACCTAGTCTATAAAACATCATACCTTTAGCATATTTGTAGACTTCACCTTTAACATCTTCCGTAATAAATTTGTTACCATTGATATGTTTTTTGTATTTTTTATTGTATATATAATTAGTAATAAGCCCATTAAGTGTACTTGAGATTATTCTTATTAATAGAAAGTATATAAAACTCTTTGTAACTATTATAACAAGAATTTGTAATATTCCTTCAAAAATTGTTGTTATAGATGTTATTAGTGTCGTAATATAGTTATCTTTATACGCATTAATTAAAGAAGTTTTATGTGCAAATAAGTATGTTATTGTCACTGAAATTAAAAATATTATATAGGTTATATGAATATTTATGTTACCAGTATTATCTTTTGCTAACATAGGGACAAAAGGAGTTAAAGCCAACCCAACCCCCATAATAACAAAAAATATAATTAGATAAAATTTTCTATATAGGTAATATAGTGCTGAAACTGTATCATGATCATTTTCAACAATTGGGTTATACATGTTAAAAGTTATTGCTGTACCAATACCTAAGTTTGCAACAGCTAAAAACCCTATTATACTTGTATACAGTGAATATAGTCCATTAGCTTCATCGCCTAAGTACCTAACAACAAAACTCTTGGATACTACTGCTAGTATCAAGAGTATTATTTTAAATATTATTCCGACTGTTATGTTTGTTATTGCTCTTTTTTTGTCCATCAATGCTTCCAACTTTCATGTACTACTGCAATTTTTTAGTTAATACCTAGAATATTATAATGTAATTCCAACAATCTTTAGAATAAGTTATTAATAGGAATTATGATTTTTGCTTTAACTTATATCCCATTTTTTCGATTACATATTTTGAGACGACTGAAGAAGCATCTATTATGTTTTGAAAATATTTTTTTAGGTCATATTGATAAATTGATAATTCAGTACATCCCAATACAAAGATACAATCTTCATTGCTATATTTTTTCATTATTTTCTTCAATTTCAATAATGATTTAGATGTTTTACCATAATTCTTGGTTTCTATAATGATATCCATTAAATGTTTTCGTGTTTCTTTATCAATATCTATAAACTCAACATTTAAAAACTCTGAATTTTTCTCATATATTTTTGATACATACGTGCCTTGTGTTGCCAATAAAACAACTTTCTTTTGAGGATATTTTTTAGAAATGATATCCAATGTAATTTTAGGCATATTAATTATTTCTATTCTTGTAATATTAGAAAGTTCTTCATAAAAATAATGTGCCGTATTACAAGTAATATATATTATATCTACTCCACTTTCCGACAAGAATTTAACCCCTTTTTTTAATTCTAATAATGGGTTTGTTTTACTTTGATCTAGTATGTATGATGATCTATCAGGAATCTTCGGATTCGAATATAAAATTATTGGAATATGCTCCTGATCGCTATGTGCGCATGTATTCTCAATAATTTGGTTATAAACATAGGCTGTTGCCAAAGGACCCATGCCACCTAATATACCTAATGTTTTCATTTGACAACTCCTCTTTCTCGATAAAATTCTCCTAATTTGTTATATCTTTGCGGACCAAACATTTGAATTAGAGTTAATTCTGTACTCGCGTTTATCTCTAGAACATAAAAACCATCTTCAGTAGGGACTATATCCCAAGCCATAAAAGGAATGTAAGGAAAAATTTTTGCAACGCTAACTACTTTTTGCTTAATGTGTTCCCAATTAGGGACAATTACCCCCTTAATTTTAACTTTAGTATCGGGGTGATATTCGAATTCATCAATTATTCTATAAGACTTTGAAGCTGATATTTCCCCATTATCTATATCTATTTTAGAAAAAATACCACCTTGAGAAGCATTATCAACTGGAATCGATTTAATTGTTCCAAATCGATGTATAGCAATTGGAATATCAACAGTTCCATTTGAGTCTAGAGTTGTAACTACTCTTATGCTATTTATTGTTTCACTAAAAATATCCCTCGAATATTTATGCTGATCTATATATTCAAAAACAACATAATTGTCCAATTTATTTAACTTTGAAACAACTTCATTTTCTGAAGAAAAACTATCATTCAAGAATATACTATTGTTATGATCCCATTCTAAAGTAAATATCCCTTTTCCACCACCACCATAATTTGGCTTTATTATCAACTTTTTTTTATTTTCTAGTATATTCAAGAACTCTTTTTTGTTTAGTATAGTTCCTTTTAAGTTATATATTTTTTGATCTTTAATCCACATAATTGCTTCTGGAACATTTAAATACTCTTTAAACAAATCATAAAATACTAACTTATCATCTAATAGTATGTTATACTTACCGTTTATTTCCCTAGTCCGCCATCTATCAATTTCATTTAAATATTCTTTATAGTTATTTTCTTTAAAATTGTACAAAGCGTAGTGTCTAGCTGAAAACCCCCGAAAATTTGCACATATTTTTTGAAAAAATGGAATTTTTATGTATGGAGACTTTTGTTTCCAAACTGATATAGCTATTCTAAATATTTTTAGTTTTAAAATAAACCATTTGATTAAACGTCTCACTCTATTTCCTTCTTTCACTTTTTATTTTGGTAGTTGATATAGATTTAGTATACGGAATATAGACAACATCCACATTGACCTTACTCAGTTCTTCCTCTGTTTTATTCCACCTAGATGATCCCTTCCAATCGTCTCCTATAAATATGACATTATAATTATATTTCTTTAGATGAACATTTTTATCCAAGGTTTCTGTTACAACTACTTCATCTACATACTTAATAGCTTCTACTATTTTAACCCTATCTTGAGTTTTAATAATAGTATTTGTTTTTTTGTAACTTTTAACCAACTCATCACTGTTCACACCAACTATTAAATAATCACAATGTTTTTTAGCGTTTTTAAGTAAGTTAACATGACCATAATGCAATGTATCAAATGTGCCTTGAGTAAATCCTACTTTATACTTTTTCATTCTTTATACCCATTAGCTCTAATATATCATTAGAAGCCCTTTCTCTTGATTTATTATCTTGATATTTATAAAATAAATCTCTTACTCTTTTTCTATCTTCAATATAGTTATCTTGATCTTTAACTAAGATATTGTCTATTTCCTCTATTAACTCATCAGTATTAAACACTTGCTTACCTGGAGTTATATCTTCGTAATTATATACTATATCTCTTTGATTATTAAAATAATCTTCTTTATCAAATGGAAAGAAAATTATTGGTTTATCTAATAAGAGATAATCAAAATATATAGAGGAATAATCAGTAATCATTACAGATGTATATTGTAACATATTATACACATCCATATTGTTATTAAGAACAATTATATTAGAGTAATTTTTATCCATTTTATTATATTCAATTGGGTGAAATTTTATATATAATGTTATTTTATTTGATTTTAAAAATTCATTCAGTTTATTATATTCAATTATTTGAGAATAATTAAACTTTCCTTCTCTATCACGCCAAGTAGGAGTATATAATATTTTCTTATTATTATCTTTGTTATTATTTTTTGTAAATAAGATGTCATTTCTTGGTTGCCCATTGAGTCTATATTCTTTATATAAAAAGGCGTTCTTCCTATTTTGGTAAGCATAATCAGATGTAAAATATACAAGGTCAAATCTCGATAAGGTACCTATAAACCTTGCTATAAATACTCTGAAATTTTTAAATCTCTTTTTGTTATCCAGTAATCCAATCTTCTTCATACCATTACCGTGCCATAGTTGAACCTTTTTAGATTTGTATAACAATATTCCATAGAACCAACCTATCCCATATCCATCTTCCAAGACCACAACATTAGATCTAATAATTCTAAATATAGTGGTAAGATTTTTATAATAAAGGTGGTTTGTTCCTTTGTTTGTTAAATCTTTACTATCAACTAAATAGATTACGTTTAATTTTGGATTATTCTCTACAAAATATTCAAATGTCTCTTTTAAATTACCGTTATAGTTACGTTTTATTCCATAGAATAACACTCTACTCTTCTTCTTTGGAATTAGGAATAATAATGGACTAAGGATTATCCTTACTACAATAAGTATCGAAATAATTAACATTGTTTTAAACTTATTTAGCATAACATTACTTCCTTTATCGTTTATAATCTCATGTATTTAACATTTTATAAACCTAATCTTTTTTTATTAATGAATGAAATCATGTCTATCATCATTAATCTTTCTTTTTTTATTAATCTGTAAATATATTTATTTTTTCCTTTTAAATAAGGCTTTGCTCTTTTGAATATTTCACTACTACTTAAGAGTTTTAGTGCTTTCTTTTTTTCATATTTAGTTCTTTTTTGAAAACCAATTAATCTTAAGTAACTACCTAATGAATGGTATATAAAAGAATTATAAAAAGAGTGAAAATATTGCTCTTCCACATTGTTATCAATTAGATATTTCTCCATAATAGACTCACTGGTGAGCTTATCTCGAAAATTCTTAATTGTAAAGTTATGTGTAGTACTATTTGGATTCGTTCTATAATTATAAAATCGCTTATTAATGTAAATTATTTTATTAGAGTTAAATATTATAGGCAGACTTTTAAGTCTATCTTCTGCTTGTATTAGTTTTCCATAAAAGTTATACTCAATAACGTCTTTGTCTAATATACTTTTTTTTACTGTCTTTGTTACAAGATTATTTAATTTATTTGATCCCAAAAAGTCATTTAACAAATACTCCCTAGTAATTTCACCGTTACTTGAGTCAGTCCCATATAAGTATGGGATGGTTTTAATCAATGTTCTATTTGTATCAACTGTTTTCATACCAAACAATAATAAATCAGGGTTATTCATTTTTATCTCTTCATTAACAAGTTCTAAAGTATTAAGTTCGTAATAATCATCAGCATCTAAAAACATTAGATAATCGCCTGTAGAAATATCTATACCTGCCTCCCTTGCTAATAATGGTCCTTTATTTTCTTGGTTAATTACTTTAATTCTTTTGTCAATAGTTTCATATTCTCTCAGTATATCAAGAGTATTATCTGTCGAACCATCATTAACTATAATCATCTCCCAATTTGGATAAGTTTGATTCATAACTGATAATATACTTTCCGCGATAAAGTTTTCTGCATTGTATGCCGGTATTAAAATACTAAACTTCATATTACTAAACATCCTTTCATATTTAAATCATAATTTTTTTCATTTTCAACCAATGACTTTGTTATATTCTAAAAGAAGTAATCCTTTAAATAACAAAAATTAATAATTAGAAAAATTTATGATCATTATATTTCTAAATTCTATACGGGAATATATTTGAAAACCCAAATACCCAATAAGATAGAATAAACAAACTAATAGAATAAATAACTATTAAAACTTTAGGAATAAGTTGTTCTCTTTTTACAAATATTTTTGGTGTAATGCTGAATAGGAACATTACAGATATACTAAAATAAGTTGCAATTCTTTTCACAAACACCATATCAAATCCAACATATGTAAACATAACCTCAAAAGCAACCATTACAATAAATAGTTTGTATAAAGGATTTAATTTATAAAAATGCTTCTTAAATATTGCAATAAGTACAAATATAAATAAACTTAAGTAGAATGAATAATTATTAGCTTCTCTTTCGGATTGATAATTGAAATACTTATTTAAGAATGGTATATTTTCTAATTTACCAATAACAAACCCCTTGTTGATTACAATAGCAAATACTAATACCAGACTAGATATTATGATTAAGTTGTTAGTCTTTCTTTTATCAAATAAGTTTAAAAACACAAATGGTAACATAAACAATGCAGTCATATGGAAGGTAGTTGCTAATAGTGTTAATAATATGTAATGTTTAACTTTTTTATTCATAAATAAATTATAAAAAGCACTAAACATTATTGATACCGCTATCCCCTGTCTAATACCATTAAAAGAACTAATGTAAAAGTTACTATATAATAGTGAAAACAAAAATAAACTAATGTGTTTGTTATCTTTGACTGTATAAATAGGTATTACTAATATAATAGTTGCTGATATAAGTAAGCTTATCGGGAATGAATTAAAAACTCCACCAACTCTATTAATTAAATAATACCCGATTTCAAGATTTCCATCTTTTAAAAGATCCATTAGAGAAGAATTATTATGTCTATTAAACATAGAATAGTAACTTCTAAAGTCTGTCCCTACATTCACCCTGAAGGTCGCTATTAATAAGAGAGGTATCATTCCTATAATTAATAAATAATTATTTTTATTTTTTTGGTACAAGTGAGAAAAGAATGCTAGAAATAACATAGACGTCAAGTATATTATTGCTGATTGTATATTTGTAAATTCCATATATTTCTCCTGTACATAGATAATGAGTATTGTTAATTAAAATTAATTAACATATTTTCAAAGAATGAACCATTAATGGTACGATTATTTACGTTGTAGTTTAATTGGTTATCAATCAATATTATAATCTATTTTACTGAAATCGATTAATGTGCTTCATACTGTAATTTGACTTAATTAGTGTTATTAAAATAATGAAGATTAAAATGTTCTGGATATATTAGTAATATTTCGTTGATTCAATAATATAGTCTTCATTATAATTGCTAAGTTTTAATAATTCAATAACGTTGAGTAAATTCGAGTCTTTTTTACTATTATTGATATAATTCTTTATTTCGTATTTAGTTAGTCTCTATTAAATATATCTCTTGTATATACTTTTGTCTTTACATCTTCTAGTTCTTTAAAGAATCTATTAGTTACTATTATATCACTAATTTCTTTAAATTCATCTATATCAGTTAATACATCTGAACCATATAACTTGTCTTCTTTTAATCCTGGTTCAAATACAACTGTTTTAATTCCTTTAGCATTAATTCTTTTCATTACACCTAATATTGATGTTGCTCTAAAGTTATCGGATCCTGACTTCATTATTAACCTATATATACCTACTACTTTAGGTTTCTTAGCTATTATCATATTAGCAATGTGATCTTTTCTTGTTCTATTAGACTCAACAATTGCTTCTATAAGGTTTTGAGGCACATCTTGATAGTTAGCAAGCATTTGCTTGGTATCTTTAGGAAGACAATATCCCCCATAACCGAATGATGGATTATTATAATGACTTCCAATTCTTGGATCCATTCCAACTCCTTTGATTATCTGCTCTGTATTTAATCCTCTAACTTCTGCATATGTATCTAATTCATTAAAATAAGCTACTCTTAAGGCTAAATATGTATTAGAGAACAGTTTAATTGCTTCTGCTTCGGTTGGATTTACAAATAATAGAGGAATATCTTCTTTAATGGCTCCTTCTACAAGTAAATTAGCAAACTCTTTAGCTTCTTTGGTAGTATCACCCATTACAATACGTGATGGATATAAGTTATCATGTAGAGCTTTTCCTTCTCTTAGAAACTCTGGTGAAAATATTATATTTAAATTAGGATACTTTTCTCTTTTATCCTTCGTATATCCTACTGGTAGTGTAGATTTAAATATAATTGTTGCATTAGGGTTTAGTTTACTAACATCTTCTAATACGCTATCGACAGTTGATGTGTCAAAGAAACTTTGTTTCTCATCATAATCAGTTGGTGTAGCTATCACGATATATTTAGCATCTTTATATGCTTCTTCTTTATTTAGTGTTGCTGTCAAATTTAATTTCTTAGTGTTAAAGAATTCAGTGATTTCATCATCTTTTATTGGTGATATTCTTTTATTTATTAAATCCACCTTCTCTTTTACAACATCTAATGCACAAACTTCATTATGCTGGCTAAGTAAGACTGCATTAGAAAGTCCTACATAACCTGTTCCTACTACTGTGATTTTCAATTTAAATCTCTCCTTTTATGCTTTTTAATCTATTATACAATTCTAAATGTTTGTCTAAATTGTTTTTTAATGAATAGCGTCTACGAACATCATTAAGAACTTCTTGTTGTTCCATTCGTAAGTTAGGTATATCATTAAAATAACTCTCTACTTTAGAAACGAACTCATCACTTGATTGAAAAACCTTGTTATCATCATTAACTACTTCTACAGACCCCCCAGCATTAGTAGTTAAGACAACATTCTTCCTACTCATTGCTTCAACCAATGTTCTTCCAAAGGACTCTGTATTTCTATTAGAAGTTAATATAAATATATCTGAGTTATAATAAAAATCATCCATTTGTTCTAGATTTAAGTTTATAAAACCACTAAAACTATTGTTCATTTTATCATAAAACTTCTGAAATATTTCTTTTACTTCTAATCTTTGTTTCTCACTGTTAACAGCGATTGACATTTGAACACTAATTTTACCATTAAACTTCTTGTGTAATTTCGAAGTTATCTTAAAGGCCAATGGCCAATTTTTCCATTTAGCATATCTTCCTGCAAAACTAACTGTGAATTTATCATAGTTACGTTTTTTTTCCTTGTCATAAAATTCAAACATTTTTCCTGCTGTATTTTCTATAACCTCATATTCAACATTTATATTTCTTTTAATTAGGTCATTACTCCACTGCTCTTTATTAAACTTTGTTGTTGTGATTAGTGTGTTAGTTTTTTTAAATCCGTTGTAAAATCTTCTTTTTATAAAGGTGTTATATTTAGAGTTTAATCCTCTATCAGTATGTACCAGTATGTGTTTTTTATTTATAAGCTTAATCTTCATCAAAAAAGACACTATAAAAAAACTAGCTTGAGATTGAGTGTGGATTATTTTAGGTTTATGGTTTTTAATTATCTTTCTAACTTTATTTATATAATAAAGAAATAAAAAGGGATTTTTTATAACATGTTTAAGCCTTTCTTTTTTTGTTAACTCAAAATATTTAATTTTCGGATTTTTTTTAAAAACCATGCCTGGTTGTACTATTCCAACCTTATAATCTTTGCTAATTCCATTTAGCAAAATTTTCACTGATTCTTGTTCACCGCCCAATGATTCTATTGAGTTGTCAACTAAATATAACACGTCTATCTTTTCTTTCACAATCTTAACTCCTTAATCACTTTATTTTTTAAAAAAATACAACTCTTTATTTGAATGTTTTAAAAATCTATATTATTATCCTTTTTGTAATAAAAGTAAATTCAAATAAAAATTTTAATATTAACAGTTTCGGAAAATTATCTTTTCATTTGGATGTTTGATAAATCCTGCTTCATTCATTATTAATATATCCTATTTTATTCTCAAATCATTACCAGTCTTTACTTATAAATTAGCAACATCCCTAGGCTGGCAATGAATTAATTAACATTTTTTTCTTTTCATTCATTATTATTTACCTCCTGAGCAATCTTATACTCATCTTCAGTTATACTTCCTTGTTTAAGTCTATATTCACCAAGTGGGATATTTGTCTCTTCTCCCTCGTGGTTAATACCTTCTCTTTTAAACACTTTAAAGAATGTTTTAAATATTATACTTAAATCTTTAAAGAAGGTGATTTTTTCTATATATTTGAAATCATAAGTGAATTTTTCGTCCCATGTAATGTTGTTTCTTCCATTTACTTGTGCTAGTCCAGTAAGTCCTGGTCTTATTATATTCCTTTTATTTTCATCATTAGTTAAGAATCTTGCGTCTCTCATATCAAATGGTCTAGGACCTACTATACTCATATTTCCTTTTAGTATATTAAATAAGCCTGGTAATTCATCTAGACTAGTTGATCTTAGTTTCTTACCAAACTTTGTTAGTCTATCTTCATCTGGTAGAAGATTACCATCTTTATCTTTTTCATTAGTCATAGATCTAAACTTATACATTTTAAATGGTTTTCCATATCTTCCTGGTCTTTCTTGACTAAAGATGATAGGACCTCCCAATTTAATTTTAACAAAAGCTTTTTCATACCTTCAACATCTAATCTTTTTGTATTATGTGAATGATATGATTCTAATGTTTGAATTTCTTTAGACCCCTTTTCAATAAACTTATCATAATTTAAATTTCTATTATCTGCTGGTATTCTAAAAAAGTCTCCCAAGTCTTCTGCTTTAAGCATTTCTTCTTGAGTAACTAAAACTTCATATAGTTTTTCTCCATGTCTTGTACCGATATAAACTGGTTGTAAATTAGAACCTTTTAATTCTAAAATAGCCTTCGCTAAAACATCAATTGTTGCAGCTGGCGCCTTTTGAACTAATAGGTCTCCTTGGTTCCCATGTTTAAATGCATATAACACTAAATCCACTGCATCTTCTAATGTCATCATAAATCTTGTCATCTCGGGATTTGTGATAGTTACAGGCTTTCCTGCTTCTATTTGACTTGCAAAAAGAGGAATTACTGACCCTCTTGAAGCCATCACGTTTCCATATCTTGTCAAACATAAAACTGTATCTTCTTCTCTAAGTTGTCGTGATCTTGCGACAACATTTTTTTCCATTAAAGCTTTACTCATCCCCATTGCATTAATTGGATAAGCTGCTTTATCTGTTGATAAGAAGATTGCCTTTTTAACTTTGTTTTTAACACATGCAGTAATAACATTATTACTTCCAATAATGTTTGTCTTAACTGCCTCCATTGGATAAAACTCACACGCAGGAACTTGCTTTAAAGCTGCTGCGTGAAAAACATAATCAACACCGATAAACGCTCCTTCTATTGAGTTATAATCTCTAACATCTCCAATGTAGAATTTGAGTTTATCATCGTTGTATTTTTTACGCATATCTTCTTGTTTCTTTTCATCTCTTGATAAGATTCTTATTTCTTTAATATCAGACTTTAAAAATCTTGAGACAACTGCGTTCCCAAAAGATCCTGTACCACCAGTTACTAATAAGATTTTTCCTTTAAACATGTTCTTCACTCCTTTTCATTAAAATGCTTCATAATTATTTTATAAGCATGTTTTGAAGTATAATTATTTAACATATATTTATTACCATTTAATCCTAGTTCTTGACGAAGATTTTTATCTTCTAACTTTTTCATGTGTTCCATAAATTTCTCTAAATCTCCAGTTTCACACCAAAAGCCAAATTTTTCTTCTTCTATTATTTCCCCAACATCAGTGTTAACATCTGTTGCTGCAAGAACCGGTATGGAACCCTCCATATATGAAAGTAGTCTTGAAGGAAAGTTTGGAATTGTAAATCTCTTATCCAAAAATATTAATCCTACATTAGCCATTCCAACCATCTTATCATAATCATCTTTAGCCATAAAACTTAATTGTTTTGCTTTTTTAATTTCTTTTTCTCGCAAGAAAGTTTCTAGTTTGTTATATTCTGTTCCTGAACCAATTATCAAAATGTAATTGTTTTCACTAGCCTCGTTTTCCTTTATAACATCCATTATAAAATCTATTGCTTGCGGCTTACCTAAATTACCACCATAAAGGAAAATATTTTTATCTAACGGCAAATTATATTTTTCTTTTAATCTAACCTTTTCTTCTGTACTTATAACTATTTCTTTTGGTGTAATAGTATTTGGACAAATTTCTACTCTTTGTTCATCTAAATATTTGTTGTGTTTTAAAATATATTCCACATTTCTTTTTGACATACAGCCAATATAATCAGCAGCTTTATATAATTTTTTTTCTTTTCTTCTAAAATACCAATATATTGGACTCATCTTAGGAAACAACTTTAAATCAATTGCATTTTGTGGAAAAATATCCTTCAACAACAAATATGTTTTTGCATTATCTCTTTTTTTAATATATCTAACTATTTTATTAAATGTTATTGGCGGAGTCGAATACATAACTAAATCAAATTTAACATTGTTTAAGTGTTTTTTTATCGCTTTTAATATCTTACCTTCTAATGTTATTGTTGAGATTCCCTTTTCAATAAACTTAGTTTTTGTGATATTGCCAATTTTAACTGCTAAATGTTTAACCTTGTCTTTTTCAAAAAACTCTGTTTCAAGATTATATTTTCTTTCTCGCGGAGAAACAACATATATATTGTGATTTTGTTCATGAAAAAACTTTAATAGATCTGGGTAGATTCCACCTGCATTAATATCTTCTAATTGAGTAATTGTTAAAAATAATATATTCATTTATCTTTTCCTTTTTTTTCTTTATTATAGTTGTCTGCCAGTTTATTGGTTGCGTCATATTCTTCTTTAGTTATCTTTCCGCTTCTTAATAAATGCTCGCCCAACTCTTCATATGTTGCTTTGCCTTCTTGGTTAATCCCTTTTCTTCTAAACACTTTCCCAAATGTTTTAAAGAAGATTTTAACATCTCCCCAAAATGTTATTTTAGAGACATATTTTAAATCATATTCAAGTCTCTCTTCCCATAATATATCGTTTCTACCATTGACTTGTGCTAAACCAGTTAATCCTGGACGAACCAAATGTCTTTTTCTTTGTTCATCAGTCATAAAAAGCATGTTTTTAATAGTTTGTGGTCTAGGTCCAATTAAACTCATTTTTCCTGAAAGTATATTAAACAAGTTAGGTAATTCATCTAAACTTGTAGATCTAAGCTTTTTACCAAATTTAGTAAGCCTTTCTTCATCTGGGAGGAGATTACCGTTTTCATCTTTTTTATTAGTCATAGATCTAAATTTATACATTTTAAATATTTTTTCACGCTTTCCAGGTCTTTCTTGTCTAAAGAAAACTGGTTTGCCGTGTTTTATTCTTACAACTATCGCTAAAATAATTAAAATGGGCGATAATAAAATAATTGCAAAAAACGAAAACATTATATCAAATAATCTTTTAAAACAGACTTCATAAAATGTTCTTCTTCTACGCATTTAATCTAACTCGCTCCTTATCTTAAACAAAATATAATATTTTATTTTGTGGATAACTAATTTCCTTTAATTTTTTTAACATATTTTTATAATGAACATAACTTGATATAAGTATTCCAT
>FZPS01000191.1_pt63 | contig 15342 bp, 13 predicted proteins | sample 1817821 | NCBI WGS metagenome assembly FZPS01 (sample SAMEA104158645, study PRJEB21678) | metagenome | place: Germany | collected 2015-04-21 | reverse complement strand
GTATATTCATTATAATATTTACTCCATTATCTGTGAGCATAAGACAATCACTGTCATGCTCTTATCTCGAGATTCCTCTATCCGAATCCTTTACAAAATCCACAAACACTCTCTGCAATTCAGTGAGCTGCATTTCTTCGGCTGCTTCAAGTGCCTGCGTGACATTTAGCTGACCGCGATAAAAGAGGTTATAGATCTCCTTGATGGCGGCAATCTCTTCTTTGGCAAAGCCTTTACGCATGAGTCCAACGCTGTTGAGTCCAACGGTTTGATAGGGGTTACCCTGCCCGCGGGAGAAAGGAACGATGTCCTTTTTGACTGCAGACGCACCGCCCACGAATGACTGAGTTCCTATCTTCACAAACTGATGAACAGCCGTCACTCCGCCGATGGAGACATAGTCGTGAACGTGCACGTGTCCTGCGAGCTGCACCACATTTGCCAGGATGCAATAAGAGCCAATCTGACAATTATGCGCGATATGAACATACTCCATGATGAGGTTATTATTGCCCACCACGGTATCTTCATCCATGCCGTTACTACGGTTGATGGTAGCAAATTCGCGGATGGTATTGTTATTGCCAACGATCAGTCGCGTTGGTTCGCCGTTATACTTGAGATCTTGCGGGTCTGTCCCCACCACGGCATAGGGAAAGATCTTATTCCCATCGCCCAGCGTGGTAAAGCCATCCACGATAGCACCGCTATACATGATGTTATTTGCGCCCATGACCACATTTTCGCCGACGTAGCAATTTGCGCCTATCTCACAGTTATTACCGATGATAGCCCCTTCTTTGATGATTGCAGTAGGGTGGATTTTATTCATAGATTCCTCTCGTTGATCATTGCCAGAAAATCCCCTTCGGCGACGAGCTCGCCATTCACAAAGGCCTCCCCGTGCATCTTTGCCAGAGAGCGCTTGAGCGAGATCACTGTCAGCTCATAACGCAGAGTATCTCCGGGCATCACGGGCTTGCGGAACTTCACATTATCAATAGATGCGAAGTAAGCCACATAGTCCTCGGGATTTTCCAGCTGGTTAAGCAACATGATGCCGCCGGCTTGCGCCATTCCTTCTATGATGAGCACGCCCGGCATGATGGGATGCCCGGGGAAGTGCCCTTGGAAAAATTGTTCATTTATGGTAACGTTTTTCATGCCCACGATCTTATCGCCGGGGACAAATTCTAATATCTTATCCACGAGCAGGAAAGGATAGCGATGGGGCATTATTCTCATGATGGCATGAATATCGAAGACCACATCTTTTCTTCTGCTTCTTTGATAGATCATCTGCAGCTCTTGCTTCTTGCGCATCTGACGCAGCTTTTTCACGAGCTCCACATTGGTCTTGTGCCCGCTACGCGCCGCGAGGATATGCCCTTTGATAGGCATGCCCAAAAGCGCGATATCTCCCAAGAGATCACACACTTTATGGCGCACAAACTCGTTGTAATAGCGCAGAGGATGGCTGTTCAAGATGCCTTCGCTTGAGACCGTCACTTCCTTGTGATAGCCAAATACATCCTGCAGATGCTTGAGCTCCTCTTCGCTGATGCCCGGCTCGGCGATCACCAGTGCATTTTCCAGTGAGCCGCCTTTGATGAGCCCCATCTCTTTAAGCTTGAGTATCTCATTGATAAAGCAGAACGTTCGCGCTCCGGCAAATTCCTTTTCATACACATCCAGATTAGGGAACCAAGTATATTGCGTGCCCAGATAAGGATGCTTATAATCTATCATGAAAGTGATCTTGAGCTCATTTGAAGGCACGATCACGATATCCACGTTATCTTCCGGCGCCGAAAAGCTGATGGGATCTTCAATCTCAAAATAGATGCGTTCGCTATCCTGCGGAACCTTTCCCGCTTGCTTAAGCAGATTGAAGAACACCAAGGGAGAGCCATCTGCAACGGGCGCTTCGGGTCCATCGATCTCAATTCTGATGTTATCGATATTATGCCCTTTGATGGCAGAGAGAACGTGCTCTATCGTGCCAACCGTTGCGCCGCCCAAGCCAATGGTAGTCCCGCGCGAGATATCCACGACATGGTCGATATCCGCAGGGATTTCAGGACGGCTGGGCAGATCAACCCTGATGAAGACAATGCCTTCTTCGGGACCTGCCGGCTTGAAGCGTATGGTAGATATCTCACCGCTGTGCAAGCCTATACCGGTATAGGAAATATCAGAGCCTATAGTATTTTTATATTCAGTCATCTTTCTTCTCTTTCAATTCTTTGCGATATGCTTTCAACATCTCCGGCAGATACTTTTGAGCCACTGCAATGCGCTTGCCCAGATTAGCATTCATCGCGGGCGTGCCGAAATAGCGCGCACCCTCAGGAACGCTGGAAGCAAGTCCGCTTTGCGCACCCACCATAGCTTTTGAGCCGATGGTGATATGCCCCGCAGCGCCCACTTGCCCCGCCAGATACACATAATCTCCCACGATGGTACTGCCGGCAAGCCCCACCTGCGCACAGATGATGCTATGCTTGCCAATGGTGCAATTATGTCCGATCTGCACGAGATTATCGATCTTTGTGCCTTCACCAACCACCGTAGAGCCCAGCGTAGCACGATCTATACAGCTATTTGCGCCGATCTCCACATTATCGTGGATAATTACATTGCCAACCTGCGGAATCTTTTGCTGAATCTCTTCTATGAGCAGGAAGCCGAAGCCATCCGCACCCAGCACCACCCCGCTATGAAAGATGCAATTTGCTCCCACCTGAGTGTTTTCATAGAGCCTTACATTATCATAGAGCAACGTATTTTTCCCGATCACACAATCTTTATCTATCGTACAGCCGATGCCGATCTTCACGCCTTTTGCTATCTTCACCTTTGCGCCGATCACGCTGTATGCCCCGATGGACACATCTTCCGCGATCTCCGCGCTTTCAGCCACGATGGCGGTAGGATGAACAAATGCCACGCCTTCGCCCGCATCCTGCTTTTGCCAATATGCGATGATCATCATCAGGCTGAGATATGGCTTTTCGCTGATTAGGAGGCTGCGCTTCGGGAAATTATTCACAAACTCCGGCTTGGTAATAATCAGCCCGGCAGGGGATTTGGCAGCACTTTCTATGAACTTATCCTGTTCGCAAAAGATGATAGACTCATCATTTGCCTCATGGATCTCACAGACATTCGAGAGCTTTAGCTCTTTCTTGCCTTGCCACTTCCCGCCGCCGATTGCCGCGATCATTTCTGTTGAAAGTTTCGTTTCAAATCTCTTCATGATCAGAACTTCATATCCATATCAGATTTGAAGTCATCCCCGAAAGGATCGCTATCAAAGGGATCTTTACTATCCGGGAATGAAGGGAAATCATGATCAAAGTCCGAGGGTCTGATCGTATCTTTATTCAGCTCTTGCAAGACCTGTTCTGTGATATCGATAGAGGGCACTGCATACAGCACCACACCCATGCTCACATCCAAGATCATGGTATATTTCTCATCTTCGGCGATATCCGTGATGATCTCATGGATTTTCTGCGAGAGCGGATCCACGAGCTCACGATAGCGCTGTTCTGCCAGACCATTATCCCCAAAATACTGTTGAAGGAGGCGTCCGGCCTCTTCTTTTTTGCTTATAATTTGGTCTTGCAGTTCACGCTTACTATTCTCGCTGAGAGTTAGCTTGCGCACGTCGAAATCACGCTCCATTTGCTGAATCTCGTTATCCAGGGCTTGTATCTGTCCCGTCCATTTTTGCCTATCGAGTTGAAAGAGGCGACTGATCTCAGCCATCTCATTACTATCGAAAAGGATTCTATCGGTATTCACATACCCGAGCTTCACATTTTGCGCGATCAGTCCGCTGAACGCCATTACTATTGCAAGAATTACACATAGTTTTTTCATGATACAATTATCTCCTTGAAGCCGGCTCAATCCTCTATCTTGAAGATGGGGTCCAGCTGTTTGACGGCGCGAACGTCATCCACTCTTCTAACGGGAGTGGTGGTAGGCGCCTCGTGTAAGAGAGCAGGATTTTCCTCTGCCTCTTTTGCGATTTCTATCATTGCTTGGATGAACATATCCAAGGTCTCAAGACTTTCGGTTTCCGTAGGCTCGATCATCATCGCTTCCGGGATGATCAAGGGGAAATAAACCGTGGGCGCATGAAAGCCCTTATCCAAAAGTCTCTTTGCTATATCAAGCGTATTAACGCCATATTTTCTCTTTTGCCAGCTGCTATCTGCAACGAACTCATGCATGCAGAACTCAGGATGCTTAATGTGATAATAATCCTTGAGATGCGCCTGAATATAGTTTGCATTGATGATGGCATTTTCGCCCGCTCTGCGCAAGCCTTTTCCGCCCAACATCTTGATATAGACATAAGCGCGGATGAGAACGCCAAAGTTGCCATAGAAGCTTTGAACCTTACCGATGGAGCTATCTTCGTGGGAATAATCCAGATAGTAGCCTTCATCGTTTTTTTCTACCATAGGCACGGGCAGGAAGGGGAGAAGCTTTTCCACCACTCCTACGGGTCCTGCTCCGGGTCCGCCTCCGCCATGCGGGGTAGAGAAGGTTTTATGCAAGTTAAAGTGTATGATATCAAATCCGCCTTTACCGGGCTGAGAGATGCCAAGCAGTGCGTTCAGATTCGCGCCATCCATATAGATCAGCGCATCCACACTGTGAATGATCTCGGCGATCTCTTCGATCTGAGTCTCAAAAAGCCCCAAGGTGCTGGGATTTGTAAGCATAAAGCCGGCTGTATTCTCGTCCACAAGCTCGCGCAGCTGCTCTATATCGCAACGCCCGTTCTCATCGGACTTGAGTTCCACCACATCATATCCCACCAGCCTGCAAGTTGCGGGGTTCGTGCCATGCGCACTATCCGGGATGATGATCTTGGTCTTATGCGTATTTCCTTTTGCCTTATGATATTGGGCAATTATCTTGATGCCCACATATTCGCCTTGCGCACCGGCTGAGGGCTGCAGAGTGACGTTTGCCATTCCGGAGATCTCCGCCAAATCGTGCTGCAATTCATACATCAGCTCCAGCGCGCCTTGAATGGTGCTTTCCGGCTGAAGCGGGTGCAGATTCGCAAAGCAGGTATGTTTTGCAAGATGGTCATGCACTTTAGGATTATATTTCATCGTGCAGCTACCCAGCGGATACATGCCTTTTTCGATGAAGTGATTGAGGCTGGAAAGCCCGATATAATGGCGCATTACTTCCAGCTTGCTCACCTGTGGCAGGCGTGCATCTTTCTTTCTGAGCTGCGCTTCGTCGAACATATCGCTAAGCGGAATGTCTATCTCACGCTCCGGGAGTATCACTCCGTGGCGTCCATCGGATGAATATTCAAATATTGTCTTAGACATCACAGACCTCCTTGATAGCATTTACAAAGTCATCGATTGCGGCTTTTCTCTTCTTTTCCGTTACTGCGAGCATGAGCTGGTTTTTACCCACCACCACTCCGGCATAGATGCCGCGCGGCACTAAGTTATCCACGATCTCTTGCGCATCGCATTTGGTTTCAATTACAAATTCATTAAAGAACTTCGCATCGGGATATTTCATGGAGATGCCATCGACTTTGCTGAGTTCACTTGCCAGATAGTGAGCTTTCTGCGCGCTTTGAATAGCGGCTTCTTTCAGCCCTTCTCTGCCCATGAGGCTCATATAAACCGTTGCGGCAAGTGTGCACAGGGATTGGTTTGAACAGATATTAGAGGTTGCTTTCGCACGACGTATATGCTGTTCACGCGCCTGCAAAGTCAGCGCATAAGCACGCTTGCCATCCACATCCACCGTTCCGCCCACAATGCGTCCCGGCATCTGTCTTGCCATATCGAGCTTGGTTGCAAAAAAGCCGAAAAGCGGCCCGCCCAAACTCTGTCCATTGCCCAGGCTTTGACCTTCGCCCACCACAATATCTGCACCATAATCGCCGGGGGATTTGAGAATCGCGAGCGAGATGGGGTTCACAGATGCAATCAGGAGCGCACCCTTTTGGCTGTGCGTGATTTCACTGATGGCATCCACATCTTCCAGATTGCCGAAATAGTTAGGACTTTGCACCGTCACAGAGCCCACATCTTCTGTCATAAGCTCTTTGAGCGCATCAAGATCCGTCACACCATCTTTCATGGGGACATATTCCAGCTCAATCCCGATTCCCTCGGTATAGGAGCGCACGATATCCTTAAAAGTGGGGTTCAGGCTATCAGGCAATAAAGCCTTTTTCTTTCTATTTTTGCGAACAGCCATGAGAATGGCTTCAGCCACCGCCGTCGCTCCGTCATACATGGAAGCATTGGCGATTTCCATGCCCGTGAGTTCACAGATCATGGTCTGATATTCATAAATAAATTGTAAGGTTCCCTGGCTCACCTCTGCCTGATAGGGCGTATATGAGGTAAGAAACTCGGGGCGAGATGTTATTGCATCTACGGCGGAGGGGATGAAGTGATCATATACTCCGGCGCCGAGGAAGGAATTAGCCGTTTGCGTGCAAGTATTACGACAGGTCTGGCTTTGGATCTTCTCTGTGATCTCCAATTCCGTCATGGGTTTATCCAGTTTCAATTCGCCTTTAAGACGATACTTTTCAGGGATGGCTGCAATGAGTTCACTAAAATCTTTAACGCCGATCTTAGCAAACATCGCTTGCCTATCTCTATCAGTATTAGGGATATAGGGCATTTTAACTCCTTTGACTTCAGTCATGTTGATATTTTTTAGCAATCTTTATTATTATGCTGTTTGTGTCAATGATTTTATGCTCACTGCCTGAGCCGATTTAGCGATTATCCCGCGACAACCCCTTTGGTCACTTTGGACAACCCTTTTGGAAATAATGCCCCATAATTATCACCACCTTGCCAAACCGCTTGTCAATTTGCCAGCCCATTTGAAAACATTCAAGTAGAAATTATTTTCTTTTTCCCTCTCGCAACTGCCCGCGCAAGTTCCTTCCCATCACATTTCAGAACAACATTCATCTGCACATCTCGCACACGCTCCGGCGCACTCCCAACATGCCCTCCTGACGCAAACCCAGTCGCCCTCGGAGCCACCGCAACCGGCGCCAACACCGGCATCTGAAACCCACTCAAAGCCTTTCTGATCTGCTCCGCACCCCCAAAGTTCAGCGCATCAAAGAACCCCACTCCAAACTGCTTAACTCTATCTGCAGAAACAATATACTCACGATCCGACACCGCGATGATATTTGAGTCCGAAGTAGTGCTCCCCTTCCCCCTGAAAAGCCCACCGGTTGCAAACTTCTGTTCCGCGATCAACTTCACCTGCGCAAACCCCAGAGCCCCCATAGCCCCAGCAACAACCGGCGCCAACCAAGCCGGCTTAATCGTCAATGCATTCGTAATCCCCTCTAATGTATTTACCGTTGCAGATGCGATTTGCATCTTCTGTTCCGAACGTTTCATATCGCGTTGTTTCTTCTCATATTCCTCATTGATCCGCTCTTTTTCCTTCGCCAACCACACATCAGTTTTCCGCTCCGATTTAGCCCGCTTCTCCAAATCCTTCAGAGACTTATCCCTCTGCAAACCAAGATTGTTATACATCTGACTAAATATCCCACTAATCCGATTAGCCATATCTCGAAAAGCACCTTCAATTTTATTCTGCTCTTCTTTCGGAACCCCCAAACGATCCAACATGTGCCCAAACAGTGTCTTATCTCTTTTTTCATCTTCAAATATCCCTAATTCACGCTTCAGCTCATCCAGTCGAGCCTTTACCAGCTCGAATTTCTGCTCCTCAGACAGCTCCATCGTTCGCACATCCTCCTCGATGCGCGCTTTTTTCCACTCATAATACCCATCATCCAAAAACTTTATTTCATTATAATACCGAGCCAAATCACTCTCACGATTCACCGCCAATTGCGCCGCCTGAGCCCGTTTCTGATAGATCGCCAAGAGCTGCGCCTCTTCCGCTGAAAGCTCCCCATCCGCCTCCAAAATCGCCTTCAAAGAGCGATAATATTCCCACGACTTATCAGCGATTTCAGAATAAGTTGCCAACCCAAGATCACGCAATCGCCCCAGATGCGTCATCTCCGCATCATACTGATCCTCAAACTCCCGCACGACCCGATTCGTCCATTCCGCCTGCGCCTCATCCAACGCCTTGATCTGATCAACGACCCAGAGCTCCTTTTCAACCGCCGACATCTCCATGGCCGCCGCCTGAGCCTCAATCTGCCCAAGCTTCCATTCATAATACTCACTGTCATAAAATTTCAACTCCTCAAAATGCCGCCTCTCATCCTCCTCGAGACGCTTATTATAAACCTCATTGATCAACCCAATTTCGTACGTCTTAAGCTCTTCCAATGCCTTTCGCTTCTCACTCCCCACCGCATAGAGCGCAATCTCCTCATCGATCTTTGCCGTGATCTCCGCGATCTCTTTCTCCCGCAGATCAAACCGCACCTTCTTCAGAGCCTCATACTCACGAAGCATCTTCTCAACCTCGGATACAGGCAATTCCTCGGTCGGAGGCTCCTTCTCCCCACCCCCGCCAGAGTCCTCTCCTTCCGGACCAAAGGCCTGCATCGATGCGATCTTTTCTTTCTGAATAGCCGCTTGCTTCAAGAGACTCGCCGTCTTTAAGAGTGCCGCCTGTTCCCCACGATTAAAGTTAGCCCTCATACTCTCCATCCCTTTTGCAAGAGCTCTTAAGCGTTCAGCAGACATCTCATCAGTAGATAAAAGCTCATCCTTATACTCTTTAACCGCCTTCAGAGCCGTAGCCCGCGCACCCGTCCATGCAGTATCATACCAAGTAAATTCCTTCGCCAAAGCATCAAAAGCCTGAATACGTTTATCCTGAACATCCAGCTTCGCCATCTCGACACTATTCTGATGAATCTCTTTAGTGAAATCCCGAATCTCATCCCGCGCCTCACCCGCTACCTTGCGCACTGCATCAAGCTTTTCAGCATAAGTACCCGTCGAGCTGATCACACCGGGATAACGCCGCTGAAGCGCACCCTGAACCCTTTCCAACTCCCTGTTCTCATCGCCACTACGACGAGCCTTAGTAGCCAACTCCTCATACTTTTCCGCCAACTCAACAGTCACTTCCGCTGTTTCTTTCTTCTGGCGCAAATCTCCGTTCGCCGCCTCCAATAGATCTTTTTGCGCCGCTATATTATTCCTGATTTTCTTCGTATTCTTTTTATAGAGAGCATTTAACCCCACAAAGGCGGCTGATAAGCCTATCAATACCCATCCAACCACCGGAACTGCTGAAAGGAACGCCAGAACAGCCGTCCTCGCTGCAGCAAAAGCCGCCCCTAACGCACCCACTGCCGCACTAAACGACATTGTTAAAATTGTTCCCTTTTTTTGCACACCCATTAGCATAATCATAGTCTTCACCTGTTTTTGTTGCTCGATCGACAGAGCTGCCCAAGCTGCTCTTTGAGCCATAAGCGCCAAAGTTTGTTTAACAATCAATGCGTTCATAGCAATCATGCCCAGTGTTAGTGAAGCCTGATATACACTAAATTCCCCTGCCTTCTCGATGAGTGGCGTAATAGCACGCGCAAAATCAGCAATAGCCGGTGCGAACACATCACCTACAGCGGCAAAAAGATTATCCATAGCGTCCTGCATCTGAGCCATCGCTCCTGCATAAGAGTCCGCCATTCTCGCTGATGATCCCGCAATTCCCGTCTCTGCGCTCTTAAACGTCGAAAGCATCGCCTCTCTAAACTCGGGAAGCGTTAGCTTAGTCAGGTCATCTATACCATTAAAACTCCGGATTAATTCCAGGATTCCTCGATCTCGTAGCATGAGCGCCGCACCCGCACCACCAGCGAAGGCACGCCCCACGGCGTTTGCAGCTTCAACCACATTGATCCCCATAAATGCCGCCAAGTCCTGCACACTCTCAAGCACATTCTCCGCATCCAACCCAAACGCCTTCAGGTTCGCACCAGCCTCCACCACTTCACGCAAGGTAGCCGGAGTCTCAAGCGCGACCTTCCTAAATTTATCAAATGCCGCCGTAGCCCTATCCGTATCCTGATACAGATTAAACAATCGTAACCTGAGCTGTTCAAACTCGCTCGAAGTCCGGATAAACACACCTAAAGTTTTATCCATTGCAGAATAGATATGTTTAATTCCGGAAATCGCAAATCCTATTTGTGAAGTAAAATCAACCGCTGCTTGAGATAGCCCTCTGAAGCGATTTTCATATTGTCTGAAAACCCCTAATTTAGCTGTCGAAATATCGATATCCACCGGAATATCATACTTTTTCCCTATCTGGGCTATCAGTTGTTGCAATTCCTCTTTGCCTTTAAACTCTAATTTTACAACAAGTTTTGAATTATTCACTTGCATCTCCATTTAATATGTCTATATTGTTAATAGATGTAATAATTAAACTATATAAGGAGCAGACCATGGTAGTATGCGTATTGGCTATTTTCGCACTTCTATATATTCTTTTCCAAATCGGAATGGTTGGAGTGAGAAGAGGCATCAAAACCGGCATCAAGTCGATTGATAATCGTTTCAAGTGATCCCCACCAGAGGACACACCCCCTGCACCCTCTCCTCATAATAAAGCTCCGCCAATTCCACCGCCTCATCGATCTCGATCTCGCTCGGATCACAGCCGATTCTACACATCACATACCTCATCTTCATGTAGATATTTCCTCCCCCATCGTCTCCGCCATCTCCACCATCTGAGTCAATTCTATTGGCCCGACGGTGATATCGATCACAAAAGGGACAAACACCCCCAAACACTGTATCAGCGAGCATTCACCCCACGCCACCGCCTCACCATCTTCACCTTCACAAACATCACTCTTAGTAATGATCTCACATATCTCCGGCAGCTTTCCCTTCTCCAAAAGAACCCCCGCCAGATCCGGCAAATCCATATCCTTAATCTTCCCCAGATCACCCGTCAAAACGCCCTCGATCCCCGCCTCTTTAAACAGCGGAAACAGCCTCGAAAGCGTCGTCACATCAGTATATACCTTCATTATAATAATCTCCTTTATTTTGCCGTAAGCGGCGTTCCATCCTGAGTCTGAACCTTCTCGCTTATCTTCAACGCAAGATAGTCCATAAAACTCTCACTAAACACAGTATCATCAAAACTAACCGTAGTATGCTTCGTATCTCCCGCTGAAACAACACCATAAGCAGACACGCAAGACACCCGCACATGCACATGAGATTTCACCGCCTGCATCACCGGAATATCATACACAAAACGCGGCTCAAAACCATAAAACACAAGCAATTGCGGCTCATTCCCCTGAATATTCGTACCCGCAGAATCATCAAAAAGAATCTCAAAGCGATAATTAGACCCAACCGTCGCATTCTCAGGCTTTTCCGCCACTATCACCAAACGATTATTAGCCACTGAAACAGCCGGATTAATCGGAACACCCGGCTCGTCCGGAGTAATCAAATCGTCCGGAGAGTAAGCCGACACCAAAAAGTGAGATGTAGCCGACAAAGCAGACGAGTAAACACTGTTCCGATAACGAACTGCACAGTGGAAATACTTACCCTTCATCCGCGCACTTTTCGGAATATTCACCACATTCGCCACACTCCCGTCAAAGTAAACATTAGCCTCAGTGGATGCTACGACACTCCCGCCTTCCAGCGTCAACTGCGTATTCTCGTTGTCGGACACACACCAATAAAACATATAAAATCCACCATAATACGGCGCCGTGATTGTGTGCGTGCTCAGCCTAAGAAACGACACCCTGTCAGACACCGAAGGCATAGTCGGCACCACAGCGATTTAGCGATTTAACGATTTAGCGAATGCTTCGCTGCTGTCGCATACCTATTTAATAGAACACGGATTTAACGGATCGAACGGATTTACACGGATTGCTGCTCACTGCGTTCGCCGATTTAGCGATTTAACGATTTAACGGGCGGCGAGCATTCCTCACTTGGGCGGGTAACGCATTAGTAGCGCTGGCTTTAGCCGGCCGTTTCCGCTGACTTTAGTCGGCTTTTTTAAAACCATGCGCAAAGCGCATTCCCCTAAATCCGCGTTCTATTCTCAGAAAATCTCATCCATTTAAGGAGGGAAATGCCCGCCGCAATAACCGATTCAGCGTCTATGCGAGATTACGACTATGCGTTTTGGTCGGTCTTTGGTTCACTGCAATCTGATTGCGGCGAGTCATTTCTCCGTTTAGAGGTAGGAAGGAATAAATGAAGAAGACCCTCTACCTTTATATAGGAGCCCAAAACTGAAAATTGTGGCCAAAAACGCGATTTATTTTTAAACCTGCAAAAAGTCAGTTTTTTTAATGGCAGTTAAAGCTATGAATACACGAGCGTTCCGAGGATAGAAAAAAGATGAAGATTTTTTTGAGTCAGAAAATGTTATGTAAACTTGATGCTCGCGGGGCGAGCCGATTTAGCGATTTAACGATTTAGCGATTTAACGAGAAAAGCAAGGCAGTTTCTGGGGAATAGAACACGGATTTGACGGATGGAACGGATTTACACGGTATTTAGCTCGCTTTGCTCGCCGATTTAGTGAATGCTTCGCTGCTGTCGCGGGCGGTGTGGGAACGCCCTCGTTTCCACGAGCGACAGCATTCCCTTTTTGGGGCGGGAACGTCCCCGTTGCCGCAGAAAGCGGAGCTTTCTATATTGTTGTCCACAAATTAACACGAATTTGCACGGATTAGAGCTCGCCTTGCTCGCGTTATTTACTTGTGCTGCGCACGGGATTGTTGGATTCGACACGTCCTCGTGTCGAGAAATAAAAAGCGTAAATGAAGACTTTTACGATTCACCGAGGGAAGGGAATGCGCTCTGCGCATGGGTTTGGGCAGGCAACGTCCTCGTTGCCTGAGAAAGCTTTGCTTTCTATTTTTGGAGCCGACTGGAAGTCAGCGATACGGCCGGCTGGAAGCCAGCGCTACAGCTATAGGGAATGCGCTCTGCGCATGGGGAAAAGGCTCTTGGCAACGAGGACGTTCCCAACCCGAAGCCTTTTTTTATTGGAAGTGGACTGAAGTCCACTTGAGCGACCGGGTATAAACTCATAACATCGGTAACAGTATAGACTCGACACATCGGTAACACTTTTTTAATAGTCAAGGCATGGAGGTGAAACATGCCTTGGATAAGGAAAAGTGCCATGAGTCTTAAACATGACTTCATCAAGGACTACTTAACTGGCAACTATACAGTTGCAGAGTTGGCTCGTGCTTATTCTATTTCCCGAAAGACAGCCTATAAGTATATCAAAAGATATAAACAATATGGCTTTGACGGTCTGAAGGAGTTGAGTAGAGCGCCCAAGAGCAATTCAAAGCGGATCTCTGACGAGATCATTGAAGAGATAGTGAACCTCAAGCTAAGGTATCCTAGCTGGGGCCCCAAAAAGATCATAGCCAGGTTAAAATTGGATAATCCGGATAAAAAGTATCCGGCTGCCAGTACGGCTCAACGTTATTTAGAAGCTTTTGGGTTGGTAAAAAAGAGAAAGCCAAGAAAGAAGGTTCCTCCTTATACTGAGCCATTTGCCACATCCACTAAGTCTAATATCTCATGGAGTGTGGATTACAAGGGACAGTTTAGAATGGCCAACGGTCAATACTGTTATCCCTTAACTCTTATAGATAACTTTAGTAGAAAGATGTTACTTGGTGTTGCTTTGCCCAGCACAAATTATGAAGATGCTCGTAAATGGCTTGAATGGGCCTTCCGAAAGCATGGTCTGCCAGATACAATTCGAAGTGATAATGGGACACCATTTGCAGCATCTGGTTTGACTGGTCTGACACAACTATCAGTTTGGTTTATCCAATTGGGAATCATACACGAACGAATTGATAAAGGTCATCCAGAACAAAATGGGCGTCTGGAAAGGCTACATCGCACCTTGAAGTTTGAATTGAAAAATAATTCTCCCAAAGATATGAGAGATGCGCAAAGGATAATAAATGAGTTTATTAACCAATACAACAACAAAAGACCTCATGAGGCACTTGCTTTTAAGGTGCCAAATATGGTGCATACAAAGAGTATTAAAAAATATCCTACCAAAATTCCAGCTCCCAAATATTCGAAGGGAATGTTTGTCAGAAAGGTTCAAAAACGAGGTATTTTTAGTTATGATTGGAAAGAATATAAACTGAGTGGCGCATTGGTTGGAGAGTTTATTGGGCTTAAGTTAATAGATGAACGTACTTTTGAGATATTCTATTACGATAAGTCTATAGCAAAAATGTCAATTAATGATGGTCATATCTGTAGAACACAAAGAAAGATTAATTATATTAAAAGCCAAAGCAATAAAAAGAGACACCGAAAATGAGTAGCACACCCATGAGTTAACTTGCTAACACGGCGGCATTTGGGAACCTCTATATACGATCTCCTCCCCCAAATGCTACCGCTGGACTGGTCACTGTAAAGATATCGATGAATATGATTGACCTTGTTAGGCTTAAAGGTGGTTTTCTTTTTGCGGAACCTGTGCTCTCTGGTATCGCAATATACACCGATCCTGGCTACTGTTGACAGATTATACGACTAAATACGTGGTATGAAATAACAAAGCTTGACGAAACAGCCGTCTTAAAAAACCTGAAAAGTGTTACCGATGTTATAGGTCTAAAGTGTTACCTATGTCTAGTTCATACAACCGGCTAAAGCCAGTGTTACTATGGCTCGCCTTGCTCGCGTTATTTACTTGTGCTTGCGCACGGTTTTTATGGGTTCATGGGCAACGAGGGCGTCGCCCGACCAAAGGGGGAGGGAATGCGCTTTGCGCATGGGGAAAAGGCTCTTGGCAATGAGGACATTCCCAACCCGAAGCCTTTTTTTATTGGAAGTGGACTGAAGTCCACTTGAGCGACCGGCTAAAGCCAGTGTTACTATGGCTCGCCTTGCTCGCGTTATTTACTTGTGCTTGCGCACGGTTTTAACGGGTTCATGGGCAACGAGTGCGTTACCCGACCAAAGGGGAAGGGAATGCGTTCTGCGCATGGGTTTGGGCAGGCAACGTCCTCGTTGCCTGAGAAAGCTTTGCTTTCTATTTTTGGAGCCGACTGGAAGTCAGCGATACGGCCGGCTGGAAGCCAGCGCTACAGCTATAGGGAATGCGCTTTGCGCATGGGGAAAAGGCTCTTGGCAACGGGGACGTTCCCAACCCGAAGCCTTTTTTTGTATGAACTAGACATAGGTAACACTTTAGACCTATAACATCGGTAACACTTTTCAGGTTTTTTAAGACGGCTGTTTCGTCAAGCTTTGTTATTTCATACCACGTATTTAGTCGTATAATCTGTCA
>FZPS01000190.1_pt46 | contig 15354 bp, 14 predicted proteins | sample 1817821 | NCBI WGS metagenome assembly FZPS01 (sample SAMEA104158645, study PRJEB21678) | metagenome | place: Germany | collected 2015-04-21 | reverse complement strand
AATTACCACCTCTAATAACTTATATTATATAATATATTAGAAAAAAATGCTATAATACTAGAGTGGAGGAGAAAAAATGAAGAGAGATCTTACCCTATTAACTGACTTTTATGAGTTAACAATGGCTAATAGTTATTATAATTTAGGAAGAGGAGAAGAAATTGCATACTTCGATTATTTCTTCAGAAATATACCTGATAATGGTGGTTATGCAATCTTTGCTGGATTAGAACAACTAATTGATTATATTAAAAATTTTAAAGTATCTGAAAAAGAAATAGAATTTTTGAGAAGCAAAAATCTATTTTCTGACGGTTTTTTAAATTTTTTGAAAGATTTTAAATTTAGAGGAACAATTTATTCTTTTAAAGAAGGATATCCAATTTTCCCAGGCGAACCAATTATTTCTGTTAAAGGACCAATTATTGATTGTCAAATTATTGAAACAGTTTTACTGTTAACAGTTAATCATCAATCGCTAATTGCAACTAAAGCTTCAAGAGTAGTAGAATCAGCTAAAGGAAGAACGGTTATGGAGTTTGGAGCAAGACGTGCTCACTCTTATGATGCTGCTAACTACGGAGCTAGAGCTGCCTATATTGGTGGTGTTGATGGATCATCAAATACCTATACCGATTATAAGATGGGAATTCCAGCACTAGGAACAATGGCTCATTCATATGTTCAAAGTTTTAATTCAGAATATGAATCATTTTTAGCTTATGCTAAAACATATCCAAACGACACATTATTACTAGTTGATACATATGATACTTTAAGAGTTGGTGTTCCAAATGCTATTAGAGTTCATAATGAATTCTTAAAGCCTAATGGTTATTATTTAAAAGGTATTAGAATTGATTCTGGAGACTTAACTTACTTGACTAAACAAGCGCGTAAAATGCTTGATGAAGCCGGATTAACAGAAACTAAGATTACAGTTTCTAATTCATTAGATGAATATTTAATTAAAGATTTAATTAACCAAGGAGCTCAAATTGACTCATTTGGTGTTGGTGAAAGATTAATTACTGCAAGAAGCGAACCAGTCTTTGGTGGTGTTTATAAACTTGTCGCTATGGAGAATAAAAAAGGCGAAATTATTCCTAAGATTAAACTTAGTGATAATGTTGCAAAAACTACTACTCCAGGATATAAACAAGTTTATCGTTTCTATGATAAAAATCAAAAAGCTATCGCCGATGTCGTAACTCTACATGATGAAGTAATTAATCCAAAAGAAGAATATCTACTATTTGATCCAGATCACACTTGGAAGCAAAAGATCGTTAAAGACTTTGAATGTGAACCACTATTAACACCAATCTTTATTGATGGTAAGTTAGTCTATAAATCGCCAACTATCGAAGAAATTAGAAAAACTAAGCAAGAACAAATGGCGAAATTATGGGATGAAGTTAAACGTTTAGAGTATCCACACCAATACTATGTCGACTTATCTAAACCTCTTTGGGATTTAAAACAAAACTTAATTAAAAAGTTTTCCATAAAAGGTAAAAAATAATGGCTAAGGCAGAAAAACTATCAAAAACTGAAATAATTTTAACTGGTAAGCCTATCTTAAAAGGCATGATTATTTTACCGCTGCCTATTTTACTTACGAATTTAATAAAATCATTTCATAGCGTTATTGATATGTTTTTCTTATCAAGAATGGACCGCACTCATGAAGAGATTGCTTCATCATTAGCCGCGATTAATATTTATTTTCCGACTAATCTTTTATTTTTATCGATTGCCTCATGACTTGCGGTAGCCGCAATTACCATCATCCGGCAATACGAGAAAATAAATAGAAGAGATATTGCGGTAACGTATGCTTCAAAGATTGCCTTTGCCGCCTTTATAACGGCATTAACTTTTATTATATGTCTTTCAGTAGTATTAACAATCACTGCGATGCTACTTGCAAAACCACTAATTTATTTAATTTTATCTAGAGATATTCCAATTGATTATAATATTGCCGCTAAATTTGCGTATCGGGTATTATTTACCCACCATTTGTCGCAATTATTCGAACTGATTTTTCATATTTTAATGGGACCGGACATTTTAATTATGCATTAATTTCTTCAATAATTAGACTATGGGACATTAGAATCCCTATTTTTTTTACTAGGTTATATCTTTAAAGATGTAAGTTGGAATGCTAGTTGGATATCACTAGTTGTAAGTAACGGAATTATCATTATTGTTAACTTATTTTTAAAAAGAAGAATTACACTTGAAAGAAAAGTAAGCTATTATGCTTAATTAAAAATTATAAAGGAGTAAAATTATATATATGACTAGAAAAGCAAAGACTTCAAAAACAGATATAATTTTATATGAAAGACCCATCTTAAAAGGAATGCTTATTTTAGCATTACCTATTTTTTTAAGTAATATATTAAAGTCATTCCACGATATGGTTGACTTAATCTTTTTAGCAAGAATGAACGCTACTGAAGCCCAAATCGCCTCATCGATTGCAGCGATTAATATTCACTTTCCTACTTATGCATTCTTTCTTGCCATTGGTACCGGACTAGGAGTAGCTGCCGTAACCATCGTCAGTCAATATCTTGGAGCTAAAAGACCTGATTTAGCTAGAACTTATGCATCCCGAATAACCTTATTTACTTTAATTACTGGTGCCGTTATTACTTTATTAATGTATGTATTAGCCCCAACCATCGTACGCTTAATGGGAGCTAAAGGTGATACTTATACATATGGTGTTGAATATTTTCAAATCAGAGCATTTGAAATTATCCCAGTATTCTTATTTATAACTTACCAAAGTATTCGTCAAGCAGAAGGTAAAACAACCTTACCTGGAATTATAAATATAACCGGAGTTATTATTAATGCATTTTTAACTTGGTTATTTGTTAATAAGTTAGATATGGGTGTAGCTGGTGCCGGTTGGTCAACTTTAATTGGTCAATCAATTGGATTACCTTTTTTTATTTACGGACTATTTTTCTCTAAAAAGAATGTTACAGTCGATATTAAAGAGTTTAAATTTGATGAAAAAACAACTAAAGATATCTTTAAAGTTATGTTTCCTGCAACATTAGCTACTGCCTTAAACTCTTTAGGATTTATGATTATTCAATCAAGATTATTATATTTTGGCGATGATGTTACTGCTGGATTTTCAGCTGGAAATAGAATTTCCCAATTAGTTTCTAACTCTTTTGCCTCAGTTAGTACCGTTCTAGCGACATATATTGGTAATAACGTTGGTAATAATAATCCTACAAGAGCTAAAGAATCATATTGGACCGCTTTAGTCTTTATGACCGTTTCATCGTTAATTGTCTCTGTACTATTTATATTTATTAGAGAATATTTGATTTTCATTTTAGTTTCAAAATCAATTTCGGAAAATATATTAGAGGTTGCGAAGACTTTTTCATTATGGCTACTATTAGTTCAACCAATGGTTGCCATAATGTGGTGTGATAACTCTTATTTTAACGGATCTGGTCACGCTAAATACACCTTTATCTCAGGAATGCTTCGTTTATGGGTCATTCGAATTCCATTGACATTCTTACTTGGATACTTATTCCCGCAATTAACATATAACGTAATTTGGATTGTGATGATTATTAGTAACGTATTAAACTTAATTATAAATGTATTTTTAAAAAGAAGAGTTAGTCTTGAAAGGACGGTAACTTTCGATGAATAAGTTAGATTTAAATATTGTCCTTTATGAACCAGAAATACCACAAAATACCGGTAATATTATGCGTACATGTGTCGCTACTAACGCCACATTACATTTAATTAAACCACTAGGATTTTCTCTTGAAGAGAAACATTTAAAACGTAGTGGATTAGATTATATTAAAGATTTAAAGATGCACGTATATGAAAATTTTAATCATTTTCAAAGTGAAAACCAAGGAAATTACTATTTTCTAACTAGATACGGGCATAAAAATTACAAAGAAGTTGATTTTACCAAGGAAGATGGTAAAATCTATATCATATTTGGTAAAGAATCAACTGGAGTTGATCGCCATTTATTAAAAGAAAATTTATCTAGATGTTACCGAATCCCAACTACTGATAAAGTAAGAAGTCTTAATTTATCAAATGCGGTTGCGATTGTTACATATGAAGTATTATCACAATATGGGTTCCCAAATTTATTTACAGAAGAACCAGAAACACTGAAAGGAGCTAATTTTTTAGATGATTACTTATGAAAAAATTTAAAAGAAGAGACAAAACACAATCGCTAGGTGAAGAACTAGCAAATGCTATTAGCCACGGAGTTGGCGCATTAATTGGAATTGTAGCATTAGTATTAATGTTACTTAAGAGTAACACTGCATCAGAATATGTCGGAAGTTCAATATTTGGAGCTTCAATTATTATTCTATATACAATGTCATGTTTATACCACTCGTTTCCCCCAGGAACGACTAAAGCGGTATTTAAACGATTTGATCACGTATCAATCTATTTACTTATTGGAGGCACATTCGCTCCAATATTCTTAATCGTATTACCAAGTCCACTTAAATGGATTATGTTAATTGGACAATGGGCTATTATTATAGTTGGAATTGTACTTAAAGCGGTCATGGTCTATAAGTGGCAAAAACTACATATCGTATTATTTTTACTATTAGGATGGTCCGGAGTGTTCTTTATGCCACGACTTGCTAATTACCCACATTCATTATGGTTTATTTTAGCTGGTGGTGTCGCTTATTCAATTGGTGTTATCTTTTACGCCTTAAGACCTTTTAAATATTCTCATTTTATTTGGCATATCTTCGTTATTCTAGGAACGACATTACAATTTTTAGCCATTTATTTATATCTTTTACCACAAAGTAGCTAACATGAACATTTATTCTTGATATTTATAATAAAATTATATATTATATAATTATAAGAAATGAGGTTTTAATTATGAAAATTATCGCAGTAAACGCAGGAAGTTCATCGCTAAAGTTTCAATTATTTGAAATGCCAAGCGAAAAAGTTATTACTAAAGGCTTAGTAGAAAGAATTGGTCAACAAGAAGCAGTATTTACTATTGAAGTTAACGGTGAAAAAGTAAAAACTGTAGCTAATATTAAAGATCACGCTGTTGCCGTTGATATGTTACTTAAAGGATTAACAGACCATAAAATTATTAATAATCTAGAAGAAATCCAAGGTGTTGGTCACCGTGTTGTTCAAGGTGGAGAAAAATTTTTAACTTCAACTTTAATTACAAAAGAAGTAGTTGACGAATTAGTTGCTATTAGTGATTTAGCACCACTACATAACCCAGCAAATATTACTGGTATTAAAGCATTCAAAAAAGCATTACCTAATGTTAAACAAGTAGCTGTTTTTGATACTACTTTCCACACAACAATGCCAAAAGAAAACTATATATATGGAACACCATACGAATGGTATGAAAAATATGGTGTTAGAAAATACGGATTCCACGGAACATCACACCAATATGTTTCTGAAAAAGCAATCGAATTATTAGGAACTAAAAACTCTAAAATTATCGTTATGCACTTAGGAAACGGAGCTTCACTAAGCGCAGTAGTTGATGGTAAATCAATTGATACATCAATGGGATTTACACCACTTGAAGGATTCCCAATGGGAACTCGTTCAGGTAATATTGACCCAACTATCGTTGAGTTTATTATGAACAAAGAAGGCAAATCAGTTAGCGAAGTATTAAATATTTTAAATAAAAAATCAGGATATCTTGGAATGTCTAAACAATATTCAGATAACCGTGATTTAATGAAAGCCGCACAAGAAGGTGACGAATTAGCTAAATTAGCTATCGACGTTCAAGTAAAACGTATTTGTGACTATGTTGGATCATATTATGTATTAATGGGCGGATTAGATGCAATCGTGTTTACTGCTGGTATCGGTGAAAATTCAGCTGATATGAGAAAATTAATTACAGATAAATTAGAAGTTTTAGGAGTTAAAATTAGTAGCAAGAAAAATGAAACTAGAGGAACTACTGAAATTAACTGCTGCAAATCAAAAGTCAAAGTATTCGTAATTCCAACCGACGAAGAAGTAATGATTGCAAGAGAAGTAATGCGAATTAAATAATTAAGATAAAAATAAAAGAGGCAGCCGCCTCTTTTTATTTTAATATAATTAACCTAAATAGTTATGAGCTACTGATGATGACGCACTTGCTGCAATTGCACCAACAATATCATCTAAGAAAGTATTAACTCTACCTTCACTTTTACCTTCATTATCTAAGTGACCGATAATTCCAGGTTTTAATTTATCTACATAACCAAAGTTGGTCATTCCAATTGATCCGTATACGTTAACAACAGATAACGCTAATATTTCATCAACTCCGAATAATCCTAAGTCTGATTCAACAATTGATTGAAGTGGTTCAGATAACATCTTTTTCTCTGCTAAAACATCTAAATCAATTGCCACAAAAATAGCGTGTTGTACTTCACGTTTTAAAATAACTCTTGTTACGTGTTCAATACATACTTCTAAAGTTAAATCTTTAATGTATTTTGTTTGAAGCTCATGCGTAATTTTCGCGATATCTTCAACTTCAACTCCGCGTTCTCTTAATTTATTAATCGCGATTGTATAATTTGTTGGGTTATCCATTCTTCCTTTTCTATAATGTCTTGAGTCCATTTGTGCACCTCCTTTTTAATTTTATGGTAATATAAAGCGGCTTAATAAAGCCGCAAATAATTATTTATCTGGATTATATAATCCGAATGTTTCTGCCAAGTCGATTACGAAAATGATTCCTTTATTTGGTTCATCAATTTTCATTTCTTCTTTAATAGCATTAACGATTTTATCTTTTTGTTTTGCTGAAACAATTGTTAAGACAAGTTCTTTTTCAGGTTCAATTTCAATATTAAATAATTTTGGAGCATTTTCAATTCCGCTACCGCGACCATTAATAATTGTGCCACCAGTAGCTCCTGCTTTATTAGCACACTCTACAACTTGACTTGATAATCCTCGGTCAACTATAGTAAATATAACTTTCATATTCGTATTATCCTCCTTAATACTTGGTAAATCAATTCCTTCAACACCATAAGCTTCTTTAAGTTTCATTGAAAACATAATTCCATTATGAGGCTTACCGAGTTTATATTTTTCACTAATTTTGCTAGTTGCGTGACTTCCTATTTTTTCATCAGCTAACATAATTAATATTTCTTTTTGATTATCATAAAATCCTAATAAGTTAAGTAAGCCGTCTTTAATAACTCCTCTACCAGTAATAATTGTTGAGTTATTAATTCCTTGTTCAAAGGCTGTTTGCCCCATTTTCGAAGCTTTACCTCTTGGGACAATCATAATATATGCATAATAATTAACCATTCTTTTTAGCACCTCTCTTTAATTTAATATTATAAATAATACCTAGTATTTGAATCGCTAAAATTGGTACTACCGTTACTGCAGCCATCGCTCCAAATACATCTCCTAATGTGGCAGTTGTACCACCAAAATAAACTGCGACTCCTTGGACAAATCCCAAGATGAATGTTGCGGCCATTGGTCCAGAAGAAGTAGCACCAGAGTCAAATGATAGTCCGACAAATAAATTCGGAGTAAATATTGACATAATCAGTGCTGCAGCATATAAAGGTAAAATTAACATCGGTAAAGTTAACCACTCGAAATAAGTTCTAAATACCATAATTAATATTGAAACACCTACACCAATTGATAAGGCAATTAATACTGGTATTTTTTTAAGCGAACCACTAGTAACATTATAAATTTGATCGGTTAATACGTGAACTGATGATTCTGCCAAGATAACTAATGCACCGATAACGAATCCAGTTATTGCTACTGGCACGATTCCTAATTGCGCCATATTTTGTCCTAATTCCCTTGCAATACCAATGTAACCAACATTTGCAGATAATAAAAATAGAAGAAGTCCTATAAAGACATATAAAAAACCCACTAATTTTGATCCAATATCACGTTTATTATCTTTTAATATTGTCGCATTAATTATTAAATATAAAATAATAAATGGTACTAATGCTAATGCGGCTTGCCATAAGTAAGTCGGTAATTCGAAGATAAATGGTTTAAATACACCATCCAATGAATCACTTGCTATCGTTACTTCTGGAAATTTTAAATGACTCTTAAATAGTAAATATACAGAAGCACCAATGATAGTACCAGCAGAAGTGATTCCGACCATTCCAAACGAATCTTCCTCTTTGGCATTTTTATCAGCTCTTGATACACCAATACCTAATGCTAAAATAAATGGCACGGCAACAGCTCCAGTAACAGAAGCGCTAGAATCAAATGCAATTGGGAATAATGTACCACCGCTTCTAATTTCTAAGATAATCGTAAGTAAGAAAATGATTCCATATAATGTAAATAATATCGGTCTTATTTTCCACTTAAAAATAATACGCAAAAATGATAATATCATCATTAACCCAACCCCAAAAGCAATAGAGATGATAATTAAATAAGTATTAAGCATGCCTTGACTAAACTCATTAATTTGCATAGCTAAAATTAATAAATCTGGTTCAGCAACTGCTACGAAAAATCCTAAAAGACCCGCAACAGTAAGAATAATACCTAAATTTCTAGTTTTAATAAGTGCTAACCCTGATTCCTCACCAACTTTATTAATTGATAATTCTAATCCAAATAGTAATATAGTTAATCCAGTAATTAAAATTACACTTCCAATTAAGAATCTAACTAGTGATTCAATTGCCACTGGTGTTCCGCCAGGAACAACTGATAAAATCAACTGAAGGACTAATACTATTCCAACTACAGGTGCAACACTTAAGGCAACATCTTTTAATTTGTTTAGAAGCATAATTGCTTAATCCCTCCTTTATTAAATTCTTTTAGTATAACAACGTCTACGACGGTGTTGTCTATGAGGATATCTTCCCCATAAATTCATAACTTCATGATTATTTTCAAGTTCAGGACCCGTTAAAGCGCGTTTAACTTTGTTCTTTTTAACAATTTTTAAAGCGTCAGCCATAAAAATTGCCGGAATTCCTTTCTTTTGATCTTCTGGATTAATTGCCACAAAATACATATCTAATGTCTCGTGTTTACCTTGAATCGCTTTTAAGTATGATAAAGCGTTAAAGATATTTAATTTACCACGATGTTTTCTTGTAACTTCAGACATTGAAGGCATTAATAATGCAAATCCAACTACATCATCGTTTTTATCAACAATAAACCAAATATATTCTAGTCTAACAATTAAGATTACTTGCGAGATGTAGAAGTTCATAACATCATCTGGAATTGCTAAGAAACCATATAACTCTTCAAAAGCATCATTATAGATCTTAAACATCTTTTTACCCCATTTAGGTAGTCTCAAGCGACTTGGTTTAATTAATCGGTATTCATAACGTTTATTAACAACTTCAGCTAATTTATGAACTTTTTCAATAGTCTCATCGTCAATTGAACTAACATCAATTTCATATTCAACCCAGTCAACATCTTTTCCGTATCCTAAAGCTTCAATGTGCTTTTGATAATATGGATAATGATAAAGAGTAATAAACATATCTTCTTCATCAAAACCTTCAATTAGTAGACCTTGTTTATCTAAATCAGTAAATCCGATTGGTCCAATAACTTCATCCATACCATTTTCTTTAGCCCAGTTTTCAACTGAGTCAAGTAAAGCTTTAACAACTTTGATATCATCAATAAAATCAATACGATTAAATCTAACTTGTTTAACATTTTTTTGTTTATTGTATTCATGGTTTAAAATTGCGGCAGTTCTACCAACAATTTCACCACTTTCATTGTATGCTAAATACATGACTAAATCACAATACTTTAAAGCTGGGTTTTTACCTTTCTTTAAATGATTCCACTCATCCATGTATAAAGAAGGAACATAATATGGATTATCTTTGTATAATGTATTTGGAAATTCGATGAATTTGTTCAAATCTTTCCTTGTCTTAACCTCTTTAATGGTAATCATAACAATTCTCCTTTTTAATAAATATATTATATTTTACCTAATTTTACCAAAAAACGCAATGTTTACAGCATATATGAGTCTAAAAACCATTAGTTATATAACTTAATGGTATAATATGTATTGGAATTTAAACAATTTACTAAATGGAGGGAAATAAATATGAAAGTAGAAAGAATTAATGAAAACACAGCAAAATACACTTTTGAGGTAACACCAGAAGAATTTGAACATGGTTTAGCCCATGCGTTTGAATTAATCAAAGATGAAGTTCAAATTAAAGGATTTAGAAAAGGACACGTTACTCAAAAACAATATGAATCTAAATTTGGTGACAAAGGCTTATACGAAGATGCCTTAAATCACGTATTTGGTCACAAATTTGACGAAGCTTTAAAAGATCAAACTTTTAGAATCGTTGGCGAACCTGAAATTGATCTTGACATTACAACTGTTGAAAGAGGAAAATCATTTACTTTTTCATTTATCGTTCCAATCAAACCAGATGTTACACTAGGTAACTATAAAGGTGTTGAAGTAGACGGCGAAGAAATTAGTGTAACTGATGAAGAAGTTGAATTAAGAGTAGAACAAGACTTAACTAAAAAAGAAGTTTTAAAAGATAAAGAAGGAGATACACTTGAAGAAGGAGATACTGCTATCTTTGATTTTAAAGGATTAAAAGACGGTGTCGCATTTGAAGGTGGAACTGCTGAAAATTATCAATTAGTTATCGGTTCTGGTCAATTCATCCCAGGATTTGAAGAACAAATGGTAGGAATGAAAGTTGAAGAACAAAGAAATATCAACTTATCATTCCCTGAAGACTATCACGCAGAAGACTTAGCTGGTCAAGCGGTAGTATTTGAAGTTAAACTTTGGGAAATTAAAGTTAAAGTACGTCCTGAATTAAATGATCAATTCGTTCGTTCATTAGATTTAGGAGTTAAAACTGTTGCTGAATATAAAGAGCACATTAGAAAAGATATTTTAAATGCTAAAGAAATTCAAGAAAAAGCAAGAGTTACTGACTCTGTAGTATTACAAGTTACTGAAGATTCAGTAGTTAAAATACCACAAGCGATGATTGATTATGAAACTAACCAATATAAACAAAACTTAGAAGCTCAAGCTAAACAATACGGTTTAGATATAGAAACATATATTTCATTTTCAGGTCAAACTATGGAACAATTTACTGAAGAAGTAAATAAACAATCAGAATTAAGATTACAACAAATGTTAGTTATTGAAGCAATTATGCATGCAGAAAAAATTACTGCAACTGATGATGAAGTAACTAAAAAATATGAAGAAATTGCATCTCAATATAACATTCCAGTAACAGAAGTCAAAAAATACATTGATGAAAATTCAATTAAATTAGAAGTTGGTTTTTCTAAAACATTAGACTTCTTATACGAAAACGCAAAAATTGTTAAATAAATAATAAATATTCGGAGGTGAAATGATGCCTAACAAAAAAATATTACCGGCATTAGTCACAAGAGGAGTTGTCCCATTACCAAATAATGATTTTAGAATTGAAGTAGGTAGACCATTTTCACTTAAAGCATTAGATGAAGCTGAAGATAAATATGGTAAATACTTAGTTTTACTAATTCAAAAAAACCCATTAATTGATATCCCAACTCCAGAGGATGTTGAAGAATATGGTGTTTTAGCCAAACTGGCAATGAAAATTAAACTTCCTAATGATACTTACAAAGTAAAGTTTAATATCATTAAAAGAATTAAAGTAGTTGAATATACGAAAACAGAAGACGTATTTGAAGTTGAATACGAAGAACTTGAAGAAGTCTTTGACGGAGATATTCAAGAAGTCATTACAACTGTTAAAATGATCACTACTGAAATTGCTAAAAACCCAACTCAATTATTAGATTCTCAAATGGTTTTAGAGAAAATTGAGGGCGAAACAACTCCAGATAAAATTGCTGACATAATTGCCTATAATTTAAAAATCAACGAATTACAAAAATATAAATACGTTGAAGAACCAGACGTATTAAAGAGATTAAAATTCATTTTAATGGATATTAATCAACAAAAAATGATTGTTGAACTTGAAGAAAAAATTAACGCTGAAGTTAAAAAAGCAATCGATGAAAACCAAAAAGAATATTACCTAAGAGAACGCATGAAAGCTATTCAAAATGAATTAGGTGACCGCGCTAAACGTGAAGAAGACATGGAACGTTTACGCAAACAAATCGGTGAAGCAGGAATGCCAAAAGAGATTGAAGCTCACGCACTAAGCGAACTTTCACGCTTACAATCAACTTCAAGCTTTATGGCTGAAGCAAACGTAATTCAAAACTACTTAGAATTCATCGTTAAACTTCCTTGGTATAAAACTTCAGAAGATCGTAATGATTTATCAGAAGTTAAAAAGATTTTAGATGCAAACCACTACGGTCTTGATAAAGTCAAAGACCGCATCATTGAGTACTTATCTGTTAAAATTAAAACTAATAAAAACCCGCAAACTATCCTTTGCTTAGTAGGTCCTCCAGGAGTTGGTAAAACTTCTTTAGGTATCTCAATTGCAGAAGCATTAGGACGCAAGTTTGTTAAGCACTCACTAGGTGGAGTTAAAGATGAATCTGAAATTAGAGGACACCGCCGCACTTATGTTGGCGCAATGCCAGGACGTATCTTAAAATCAATGGAACAAGCCCAAACTGTTAACCCGGTTTTCCTACTTGATGAAATTGACAAACTTTCATCAGATTATAAAGGGGATCCAGCAAGTGCGATGCTAGAAGTATTAGATCCAGAACAAAACTCAAAATTCTCGGATCACTACCTAGAAGTTCCTTATGATTTATCACAAGTGTTATTTATTACAACAGCAAACTACTTAGAAAACATTCCGGCACCACTTCGTGACAGAATGGAAATTGTTCAACTTACAAGTTATACTGAAATTGAAAAACAACAAATTGCTCGTAATCACTTACTAAAAGAACAATTAGAAGCTCATGGTATTACTGAAGCTGAGTTTTCAATTACAGATGAAGCTATTTTAGAAATTATTCAGTATTACACAAGAGAAGCTGGTGTTCGTGAACTAGCACGTCATTTAGGTTCTCTAATTAGAAAAGCAATTAAGAAAATCTTACTTGAAAAAGTCGAGAAAGTTGAAATTACTAATAAAAACTTAGAAGAATATCTAGGTAAACATAAATTTATCCATAACTTAGCTGATAAAAAATCTCAAGTTGGCGTTGTTACTGGACTAGCTTACACTGCTTATGGTGGAGATACTCTACCAGTAGAAGTAACTTACTATAAAGGTAAAGGTAATTTAGTCTTAACGGGTAAATTAGGAGATGTAATGAAAGAAAGTGCACAAACTGCACTATCTTACATTAAATCAAAAGCGGAAGAATATAAAATTGATCCAAATCTATTCTTAGAAAATGATTTTCATATTCACGTTCCAGAAGGAGCAATTCCAAAAGATGGTCCTTCAGCCGGAATTACAATTGCAACAGCAATTTATTCAGCGGTAACTAATAAATTAGTCCGTAATGACGTTGGAATGACTGGTGAAGTTACACTTCGTGGTTTAGTTTTACCAATTGGCGGATTAAAAGAAAAATCAATTGCCGCTGATAGATCTGGATTAAAAACAATTATTATTCCAAAAGAAAATGAATCAGATATTGATGAAATACCAGAAGAAGTTAAGGCAAAATTAGAAATTGTTTTAGTTTCTGAAGTTAATGAAGTATTTGATATCGTAATTCAAAAATAATTACTAAACAGAAGTTACCCCGTAACTTCTGTTTTCAAAGATTAAAGGTGAATATTATGGAAACTAAATTTCTTAAAAGTGTATTTAATATTAAACAGCTAGATCAAAAAACTTTACCAGAAGTTTTACTTGTAGGTCGCTCTAATGTTGGTAAATCTAGTTTTATTAATGCACTATTAAACCGTAAAAATATCGCAAGAACTTCAAGTACCCCAGGTAAAACTATTTCACTAAATTATTTCCAAGTTGATAAAGGATATTTTTTAGTAGACGCTCCTGGATATGGTTATGCAAGAAGATCAAAAGCGATGCAAGATGAGTTTTTAAAATTAATGAATGACTATTTATCAATTCCAAATCGAATAGATTTGGTGTTATTATTAGTCGATTTTCGCATCGGACCAACTAATGATGACTTAGTAATGCTTGATTATTTACTTGAAAGAAAATTAAATTTCCATATTATTCTAACAAAGGCTGATAAAGTTAAAATGAGTGAACGTGTTAAGAAGTTACGAATAATTAATGAAAAAACTTATGGTTTACCTCACATAATTACATCAGCTGAAACAAAAATAGGTTATAATAAAGTAGAAGAGCTAATTAGTAATCTTACTATAGGAGGTCAAAATGAAAAATAAAGTTTTAATTCTTACTGATTCAACTGCTGATTTACCACAACATTTAATTGAAAGTCGTGATATTAAAGTAATTCCTTTATATATTCACTTAGGTGAAAAAGAATTACTAGACGGTATTGATATTACCGCTGATGAAATGTTTGAATGGATTAACGCTAATGGAGTATTACCACAAACTGCAACCGTTTCACCATTTAATTTCGAAGAATTTTTAAGACCATATATCAATGACGGATACGATGTCTTTTATTCAGGAATTGGTGGATTACTTTCAGGTACTGGTCGAAATTTCTTACTAGCTGCCGAAGAATTTCCAAAAGAGAGAATTTATTACTTAGATTCTGGTAACTTATCATCAGGAATTGCGATTATTATATTAAAAGCTTGCGATTTACGTGATAAAGGTTACTCAGCCAAAGAAATTTATGAAGAATTAAAAGATTTACCTCCAAGAGTTCACTCGCAATTCGTTATAAGAACTCTTGATTACATGAGAAAAGGCGGACGTGCAACTGGTTTTCAAGCTTTAATGGGGGCCGCCTTAAAAATTAGACCTGTTTTAAGAGTAAGAGATGGTAAATTATTCCTATATAAAAAAGCGATGGGTAAAATGTCAAGAGGAATGGATATTCAAATTGATGATTTCCTAGCTGAATATGACAAAGGAAATATCGTTGACGATTATTTATTTATCACTCATGCGCAAAACCCGAAAATGTATGAATACACTATGAAAAGATTAAAAAAACACGGTGTTAAAATCAAAAACATCTATGAAGGACAAGCTGGATGTGTAATTTCATCTCATTGCGGGCCTGGAACTATCGGAATTTTATACGAAGTAAAAGAATATAAAAAAGAATAAAAAGCTGTGTTAACGTTAAGTGTTGCTG
>FZPS01000010.1_pt243 | contig 15361 bp, 14 predicted proteins | sample 1817821 | NCBI WGS metagenome assembly FZPS01 (sample SAMEA104158645, study PRJEB21678) | metagenome | place: Germany | collected 2015-04-21 | reverse complement strand
AAACAGCAGGCCTGCGAACAAAACTAAAATGTGTGTCGCTTTCGTCATAAAACAGCATGAAAAGCAAAATTGCGCATACAAATTTCCGGACAGCCAAGAGCACACACCCTCCGCTTGCCTTAGTGTGTCTTAGACCCCGTCCAAAAAGGGCATAACGCCGAAAGGCCGTTAGTAGCGCCCCTACAGGGCGCCGGATTTGGGGGGGCTTTTACCCAGGGTGGCGCTCGGCTCCTACGGAGCCTCGCTTACCCTGGGCTATATTAGGTTGCCCCTTCGGGGCGCCAAATGGACAGATTCTCAAGAAAAAATTGAAATCTCAGCAGAAAATTTGCGTTTTTCATGCTATTTCATCGATTTTTTTTTGCTTTGTCCGGCTCCCTTTTCCCAACAAACCAAAACGGGCAGGCGGCTTATGCGGCGCCGCAGGCGCCGCATAAGCCCTTAGTGTGCCTTCGTGTCCCTTCGTGCCCCTTCGTGTCCTCTCCCTTCGTGTGTCTTAGTGTCCTCCTCCCGTTTACTCTCCGGGGCAGAGCAGCCTCAGCTCCGCGGCAATCAGTGCGGCGATTTGCCGCAGTGCCGCTTCATGGGCCTTTACCAGGCTGTCGGGCCTGTCGCTTTTGAAGGGCAGGCTGAATTCCAAATTAAAGCGTTTGTCAGCTGTGCCGCGTTCGAGGCGGCAGTCGGCTTGCACTCGAAATTCGCCGCTGAGATAACCGGCAAAGCTGCGCAAGTCGAGGTCAAGCTGCCAGGCGTTCTGCGCCTCTTCTGGCTGAGGCCACATATCACTGCCCAGGCTATGGCGCAGACTGCGGCGCAGACCCTCATTGAGCGTTTCGCCCCAGAGAGCGGAATCGTTAATATGCAGCTCGCCGTCAACGTCTAAAAGCAACAGTTCCCAGCGTTTCAGATACCTGGGCATGCTGAGACGGCGCAAATTGACCGGTGCAGGCAGTTCCTGGACAGCCACGGCCTGCTGCGACAAGACAAAATAGCGGGTTCGAACGCTAGTGCGCAGACAAGACTGGCAAAGCAATGCGACCAGCAGTAGCAAGACAAAGCGATATTTCTTCATTTCTCCCCCTTGCCGCGCAGCAGAGCCTCCGGCTGGCGGCGCAAAAACTCCGCCAGTCCGCGCATGGCCGAGGCGGCATTTTGCAGCTCCAGCAAGACCTCGTTGGCATTGCCGTACAACTCCGACTGTGGCGAGCTGCTCGATTTAAGCCCGGCAAGCAGGCCTTCGAGTTCGGGCATCAAGGCGTTCAACGACTGCGAGCCGGCCTTTAGGTTGCTCATTATCTCACGCAAGTCGGGTTCATAATCGCCGCTCATGCGCTCCAGACGCGCAATGAATGCCTTGGCCGACTGAGCCAGGGCACCGACGTCGTCGCTGACCTGCAGCAGCTGCTTGAATGCGGAGTCAAAGTTGTCTCCGGCATTGTCGAGCAGCGGGCCTAGCTCGTTTTTCATCTTGTTAAGCAGCACATCGAGCAACAGGAAGACCGAGCTGGCCTGCTGCATCAGCGGCGCTATATTGTCGGCTCCGTAAGCCAGCATCTGATTGGCGTTGCGCGCCGCCGCGCTGAGATCATCAAGCAGCAACTTAAGCTTGCCCTCGTTTATAAAGATAGACAAGTCTTGCAAAGCCAGGGTAAGGCTGTCAAGATGATTGCTGTAATCCTTGCGGCTAAGGCTCTGCAGCAGGCGATCCATGCCGGATATCTCCACCGGCAAGATACCTTGCTGCAGGTCTTTTTGCTGCTGTGCGGACCAGTCCGAGCCGGGGAAAAAATTGAGTTCCACAAACAGTTGTCCGGTAAGCAGGCTCAATGACTGCAGCTGCGCGCGCAGGCTCTCCTTTTCAACCAGGTGCTGAATGACGCTTCTCACATCTTGCAGCTTGTCATCCTCAAACAAGTGCGTGTGTATCCCCTCCGGCAGGCAGTCCTGCCAGCGCTGCTTCATGCCGAAGGCCGCCGGCTGCAAATGCGCAACCACCTCGATGAGCCAGGCATCGCCTTCAGGCATGTCGTCGCTCTCGCGGTAGGACAGCGCAATGGAAGCCACCTGTCCTACACGCACGCCGCGAAACATCACCGGTGAACCTACGCTGAGGCCCTTCACCGACTTGTCAAAATACAACTTGTACTCCAGCTGGGCGGCAAAAAAATTGCGTCCGCCCAGCAGTATAGTCAGGATAATGGCCAGTGCGCAAGCGGCGACCACGAAGACGCCGATCACTGTGGTTTTAGTTTTTACACCCATGTTTTGTGTGTCTTAGTGTCCAATTGGCTTTTGCCGGTGTGTGCTCAGAAACCCTCGAGTTTTCCGGCTCTGGTAAGAAACTCCCTTACACGCGGGTCTGTGCAGGTTTTGCGCAGCTCTTTGGGGTTGCCGCTGGCGCTGATGGTCTTGCTTTCCGCATCAAGGAAGATAGCGCGGTCGGCAATTTCGTAGATACTGGCCAATTCATGTGTGACCACGACGATGGTAGCCTTCAAGCTGTCGCGCAGTTCGAGGATCAGGTCGTCAAGTCTGGCCGCGCTGGCCGGGTCCAGCCCGGCGCTAGGCTCGTCAAAAAACAGGATTTTCGGGTCCAGCGCTATTGCCCTTGCCAGTCCCGCTCTTTTTTGCATGCCGCCGCTAAGCTCAGCGGGGTAATAGTGCCCGAAGCCCGCCAGGCCTACCAGGGACAGCTTGAATTCGCAAAGCTCGCGCAGCTCGCTTTCAGAGTAATTGCTGTATTCGCGCAGCGGCAAGGCGATGTTTTCGGCCAGGGTCATCGAACTCCACAGGCCGGCCTTCTGATAAAGAAAGCCAAGCTGCCGCATAAGCCTGGCACGCTGCTCGCTGTCCTGTTCCCAGAGGTTCTGCCCGTCCAGCAGTATCTCGCCGGTGTAGGGGCGCAGCAAGCCGATAAGATGATACAATAGCGTGCTTTTGCCGCAGCCGCTGCCACCCATGATGATAAATACCTCGCCGGGGAAAATATGAAAATTCAGATTTTCCTGGATAAGGCGCTGACCATAGCGCATGCTCAGGCCGCGCACCTCAAGCAGATACTCGTCATGGTTGTGAGAAGATGCTTCCATATGGCAAAGCTTAAACCAAAGCCTTAAAATCTTGTTGTCTTAGTGTCCCTTAGTGTGTCTTCGTGTCCAAAGCCGAGCACTTAAGCTTACAGCGATTTAGATTCCCAGGATAACGCTGGTGTAGGTGATGACTGCGGTGGCCAGCACGATGCAGACGATGCTGTAAACCACTGCGTCAGTGGCGGCCTTGCCCACCGATTCGGCTTTCCGTCCGCAGTTGATGCCTTGGAAGCAGCCGCAGAGCGAGACCAGCGCTCCGAAAACCAGGCTGGTGAAAAGCCCCACCCACAGATCGGCCAGCCGCGTGGTTCGGATGAGGGTGTCGTAGTAGTCCAGCCAGGTGATATTGAAATAGCCCACGGCCACCACCATGCCGCCCAGCAAGCCGAGCAGATCGGCAAAGAGACAAAGAAAGGGCAGCATAAGGGTGAGAGCCAGAAAGCGCGGCAGCACCAGAAAGCGCACCGGGTCTATGCCCAGGGTGCGATAGGCGTCGATCTCCTCGTTGATCTGCATGCTGCCCAGTTCCGCCGCGAAAGCCGCGCCAGTGCGCCCGGCCATGACCACACCGACCATCACCGGCGCCAAAAGGCGCAAAATACCTATGCCGATCAAGCTGGCGATATAAGACTCAACCCCGAACCACTGCAGAGGGATGGCGCCAATAAAGGCCAAAATCACACCCATCAGAAAACCAATCAGGGAGATGATCGCCAGGGCCGCCGGGCCAGCCTGGGCAAACTGGCGCAGCAGCTCCAGCCCCCTAAACCCGGGACGCCCCAGAAAGAGCCGAAAAAGGCTCAGGCTCAGCTCGCCGACAAAGGAGAGGATCTCCAGGCTGCCTTGCCAAAACCGGCGCACGCGCTGTCCGGCACGCTGAAAAAAATGCGCGCGTCTCCCAAGCTGCGCTTTGGCGACGGCGCCGGCACGGCTGATGTCTAGCAGCTTCAAGACGCCGGGGGGCAGCGCCGCTCTGTGGCAGAGCAGCTCCCGCTGCTGGCAAAGCTGTTCCAGGCGTCGCAGATAAATCAGCAGCGAGCTATCCCATTGCAAGGACTCGGCGCAGTGCAGCTCCAGCTCCTGCAATCCCTCGGGCAAAACCAGGCTTTCGAGGCCGGGTCTGAGCGCGGTCTGCAGCCACTGTCCACGAAAAGCCACCCTGGCTCGAATGGGGCTTTCAGCACTAGGCTCTCCGCTTTCGACTACGAGCCAACAGTTTTTTTTGGGCGCAAAAATCAGCTCCGCCCCCTGTTTGTCCTTGGCGCTGATTTCAAGAACGGCATTTTTATCCGGCTCATGCCTGGTTTGGCTGGCTCGCCGGCTCATCAGATGCCTCCTCCCTCTAAGCGCAGCAGCTCGCGGCAGTCCTCGACCTGGTTTTCAAGTTCTTTGTGCAGATTGTCAATCTGTTGCATGCGGTTGAGCAAGACCTCCCGCATATCGACCGGGGCCTGCTTGCTCAGCTCCAGGATAATGGCATTGCCCTGGTTGCAGTAAGACTGGACACGTTTGAAAAACACGATGCCCGAGCCGGTCTCGTGTGAAGCAAGACTGTCCATGCCCAGATTAAAGCCACCCAGCGAGCGCCCCAGATAAAACATCACGCGCAGAGCCAGCTTGCCCAGGCTGGTAGACAAGAGCACGATCTGAATATTGCTCCAGTCCATGACGCACTGATAAAAAGTCCAGCCTATCTTGCGCCCTCTCAGCTCCAGCTGCCTGAGCATACGCATCTCCGGGGGCAGTTCTTTGCCCTCCTGTTCTTCCCAGGGGTCAGCCTCCTTCAGGCCCGCTTCATCCAGCTCATCAATCTCGTCCGGAGGCTGATGCTCGTCGTAACGCTCCAGGCTGTCGATAAAATCCCGGGGAAACTCCTTCTCAAGCTGGGACATGATTAGCTCATCGCAGGCCGGCAAGTCGGCAAAACGGTCCAACAGACTGAAGTAGCGCGCGAAAAAGCGGTCGCTCATCTCCAGGTTGTCCTCCAGCTCACGCTGCCGGTACTCGAATTGTTCTTCAGACTCAAACATGATTATTCCCGCAGCCTCAAGACCCGGAGCAAAAAAAAGCTTAAAAAACTTGCTGTGACTTAGTGTCCCATTTGTTTTCTGTATGCGGTCTACATATTTTCCGCAATCAGGCGCCCGAACTCGGAGCACTTTACCTTGCTGGCTCCATCCATGAGACGGGCAAAGTCGTAAGTAACCTGCTTGGCGGCAATGGTACGCTCTATGCCGCGCACAATAGCCGTGGCGGCCTCATCCCAGCCAATGTAGCGCAACATCATCTCGGCGGAGAGTATGAGGCTGCCGGGGTTGACCATGTCCTTGCCGGCATATTTGGGCGCAGTGCCATGAGTGGCCTCAAAAACCGCAGTGCCGCTCTGGTAGTTGATGTTGCCTCCCGGAGCAATGCCTATGCCGCCAACACAGGCAGCCAGCGCGTCGGAGATATAGTCGCCGTTCAAGTTAAGCGTGGCAATCACACCATACTCGGCGGGACGGGTGAGTATCTGCTGCAAAAAGGCGTCGGCGATCACATCCTTGATAATGATGTCCTTGCCGTTGCGCGGATTTTTTATCTGCTGCCAAGGCCCGCCCTCAAAAGGCTGCGCGCCATACTCGACACTGGCGCACTCATAACCCCAGTCGCGGAAGGCGCCCTCGGTAAATTTCATGATGTTGCCTTTGTGCACCAGGGTCACCGAATCGCGATCCTCGGCGATGGCGTAATCAATGGCGGCCTTCACCAAGCGCCAGGTACCCTCCTTCGAGACCGGCTTCAAACCCAGGCCGCTGCTCTGCGGAAAACGAATTTTCCCATAGGCGGCAGGAAATTTACCCTGCACAAAGTCCAACAGGACCTTGGCCTCATCGCTGCCGGCGGCAAACTCTATGCCGGCATAGATATCTTCGGTATTCTCGCGGAAAATCACCATGTCAACCAGCTCAGGACGCTTCACCGGGGAGGGCACACCCTCGAACCAGCGCACCGGACGCAGGCAGACATACAGGTCCAACTCCTGTCTAATGGCGACATTCAGGCTGCGTATGCCCCCGCCCACCGGCGTGGTCAAAGGCCCTTTAATGCCTACCAGATACTCCTTGAAGGCCGCCAGGGTCTCCGCCGGCAGCCACTCGCCGCTCTGCTCATACGCCTTTTCACCGGCCAGAACCTCCTTCCAGGCTATCTTGCGCTTGCCGCCATAGGCCTTGGCAACCGCGGCGTCCACCGCGCACACCGTGGCATACCAGATATCAGGGCCGGTGCCGTCGCCCATGATAAAGGGAATTATAGGATTGTCGCCAACCACCAAACCTTGGGCTGACATGTAAATCTTGTCGGACATTCTTACTTCCTTCACACTGTCTGTAAATCAACTGCGGTTTATTGCGAAAACATACAATAGAGAATCTGATAATATAACCTGACTTCGAGATTTTAGCCAGATGAACAGCTATATTCACCATGCGGCTCCAGTACCAAAGAATCAGAAACCCAAAAAAAATATTTTTCACGCAGTCTGGCTCCGCCTCGCCATTTCGAGACACATCCCTCCCCTGTCCGCGTTTTTCACTGTTTCGCCGGCTGTTGTGTCGCCTTGAAGTGAATTTGCGGCTTTTATACTTGCTAATATGTACACGGGTTTGGGACTGGGGCGAAGTTCAGCATTGCGGGTCAGGCTGTGTCGTATGCAAGCCTCCACTTGCTTATATCTATTTCGGATATGGGCTTATGTAGTATGTCTCTTCGAAAATTGTCTACCATGTTTGCTATGGTATGGAAAAATTAGACCGCGTCGAAAAAAGCCCATTAACCACAAAAGGCACAAAAGACACAAAAAAAGAAAGCTGATTAAGCAGGTAAACTGTAATTGCAAGATTTCGAACAACCTTTTTTTGTCTCAGCAAAACAGAAAAACCCTATGAAATGGCATGGAAAACACAATTTTCCTGCTAAAATTTTAATTTTTTTCTTGAGAATCTGTCCACTTGGTGTCCCGAAGGGGCAACCTGATATAGCCCAGGGTGGCGCTCATGGCGGGGTCGGGCGTGGCGATCTGGCGTATAAATCGGACGCATCGGACGTATCGGACATATCGATCGGACGCATCGGACATATCGATCGGACGCATCGATCGGATGTAGCGGGGTCGGAGCGCCGGCATCCTTGCCGGCATACAACCAACTAAGATAAAAACAAACCAGTGACTAAGTAAAACCATAAAAAACCTATTGCAGGAATAGAGTTTCTGTGTTTTTAAGACTTGCTGGGTGTCGGCTTGTTTCAGGGTTGTGCTTATAACGAGGTCGGAGCGCCAGCATCCAGCCTATTGGCGCTCTGACCGCGTTTCTAAAACGACAGCATTTTATTTGTGTGGCATACCAGGTATTTTTTTAGTGGGCATGACTTATATTAGGCTGTGTTCGGTCTTGAGCTTATCCTATGCTTGCCGCCATATCAGTGCGAGCCGCGCCGAGTGAAATCTACATAATCAGTCAACGAGTTTTCTTATGCAATCGAAGCTAGCCATAGGTCTTGATTTTGGCAGTGACAGCCTGCGCGCCATAGCGGTTGACACGCAAGGGCGGGTTCAGGGCAGCGCCATGAGTCTTTACCGGCGCTGGAGCGAGGGGCTTTTCTGCGACCCGCAGAGCAATCAGTATAGACAGCACCCTTTGGACTATCTGGAAAGTCTGGAAGAGGTATTACTTGAGCTGCTTGCTCAGGTAGACCGCAACGCAGTGGTAGGCATGGCGCTGGACAGCACTGCTTCAACGCCTTGCGCGGTCAACCGCGAAGGCCTGCCGCTGGCGCTGCTGCCGGAATTCGACGACAATCCCAATGCCATGTTCTTGCTTTGGAAGGACGCTAAGGCAGACCCTGTCCAAAAAGCCTTTGAGCCACTAAGGCACACGAAAGGGGGAGGACACGAAAGGACACAAAGGGACACGAAGACACACTAAGGGTTTATGCGGCACCTGCGGCACCGCATAAGCCGCTTTCCCGTTTTGGTTTGTTGGGAAAAGGGAGCCGGACAAAGCAGAAAAACTTGATGAAATCGCATAAAAACGCAAATTCCCTGTTAAAATTCTAATTTTAGACGAAGACTACTTGGTGTGTCTTAGTGTAGCTTCGTGTGTCTTAGTGTCCAGAATCCTGTCAGGGCACCTTTTTAGACGGGGTCTAAGGGACACGAAGAGACACGAAGGCACTCAAAGGCGTACTAGGCTAGCTGTATAGCCGCCATGTGCTAGCCATCCCCTCGTTGTTTTTTGAGACATGAACACGAATATGAAAGGTGAGAGTATGAGTTCAGTTGTTTACCGGAAAAGCCTGCCCTTGCGTTTTGACGTAGATGTTTTTGTGGCTGGCGGCGGGCCTGCCGGCTTGGCTGCCGCTCTGGTTGCGTCTCGTCAGGGCTGTTCGGTGTTCCTGGCCGAGGCGCAGTCCTGCCTGGGCGGCATGGGTACCGCCGGTATGGTGCCGGCCTTTATGACTTTTGACAACGGCGTGAATTTTCTGGCCGACGGCATAGGCAGGGAAATCAAGGAGGCCCTAGCTCGTGAAAAAGGAGAGGACTCTGTTATTCCTGAAAGATGCATACCCGCTGAAATGCTCAAGCGGGTATATGACCGGCTGATGCTCGAGTCCGGCGTGAAGTTTTTGCTGCATACCGCGGTGATCGATGTGATTGCCGCCGGCGAGGAGCTGCAGATGGCGGTCTGCGCCGCCAAAAGCGGGGTCTTTGCGGTCAAGGCCAGACAGTTTATTGATTGCAGCGGCGATGGCGACCTGGCTGCCTGGGCCGGTGCACCGTTTGAAAAGGGCGATGCGGAGGGCAATATGATGCCCGGTACTCTTTGCAGCCTCTGGGCCGGAGTGAATGTCGACGAGTTTTTGGCCAGCGGGGTCTCGCCCAGAGACAAGCTGGCGCAGGCCTTTGCTGACCAGGTCTTCACTGTGAATGACCCGCATCACTCCGGTATGTGGCGAGTAGGCAAAAGCGTGACCGGCGGCAATGTGGGACATGCCTTCGGAGTGGACGCCACCAGCGAGGAATCATTGACCGAATTTCTGCTGGAGGGACGCGCCAGACTGCCTGAATTCGAACGCTTCTATCGTGAATATGTGCCCGGCTTTGAGCAGAGCGAGCTGGTTGGCAGCGGATCCTTGCTGGGCATACGTGAGAGCCGGCGCATCATGGGCGACTATGTCCTGGGGCTGGAAGACTTCAAGCGCCGCGCCGTGTTTGCCGATGAGATAGGACGCTACTGTTATCCGGTTGACATACACCCATATAAGCCTTCGCCGGAGACCTATAAGGCTTTCGAGCAGGAGTTTCATCAGACCCTGCGCTATGCCCCCGGAGAGAGTTATGGCATACCATATCGTTGTCTGACACCGCAAAAAACCAGTAATTTGCTGGTTGCCGGGCGTTGCATCAGCTGTGATCAGAAGATGCAGGGTTCAGTGCGAGTCATGCCTGGCTGTTTCATCACTGGCCAGGCTGCCGGCATGGCGGCAGCCATGTGTTGCCAGAACAATTGTCACAGCAGGGCTTTAGACATTAAAGAGCTACAGCAAAGACTGCGCGAAATCGGCGCTTTCCTGCCAAATGCGTAAAAATATGCTCAAAGCCCTGCGCTCCCAAAGCGGGGAGCGCTGCAAGCTTTATTGGTGGCCCTTAGTGTACCTTAGCCCCCGTCCAAAAAGGGGAGGGGCATAGTAGCGCCTCTACGAGGCGCCGGTTTTGGTAGAGCCTGCACCCCAGGCTGAAGCCTGGGGTTAAGCATGGTTATGCGCCTACGGCGCAAGTAGATACGCTGTTTTATAGCAAGTTTTGCTAAAGGACAAAAAGGCTCGTTTCTGCGGCAAAATTCATCAGATGATTCTGATTTTGCCGGTAGTATTGACCCCGGTTAGTCAACCCCAAAAACAAAATTCTTCTGAAAAACGCAGGTTTTGGAAGAAAATCTAATTTTTCTCTGCGATTAAGTCCATTTGGTGCCCCGAAGGGGCAACCTAATACAGCCCAGGGTAAGCGAGGCAATAGCAGGAGCCGAGCGCCACCCTGGGTAAAGGCCCCCCTGAATCCGGCGCCCTGTAGGGGCGCCACTAACGGCCTTTTGGCGTTATGACCTTTTTGGGCGGGCTCTATCTTAGTGTTTGAAGGCTTTTTGGACACTAAGTCACACTAAGTCACACTAAGCTGTTTTTGTTCCAGGCTGTATAGCCTGAGGCAGCCAGGGTCACTTCGTGAACCAGCAGGTCGTGCTCATAAGAGTAGGCGGACTTTGCTTCTCCTCGGATTACCCGCGCCAGTTCGCTTAGCTGCGCATCATAGCGGTCATGCTGCGGCGGGAAACACAGTGTGTGATTGCCTTTGGGGAACAAGCCGCTATCCTCTGAAAGGAGCAGGTTGATTTCCACGCTTTGGCCATCGAAGCGCTCTAGCGGACTGAATTTGATACTGCCGCGAGTCCCGGCTATTTTTATGCTTCTGCCCGCCGTATTGCTGACATCTTTGGAACAACTGCGCAAAGTTACCAGTGCGTGCTGATATTCCAGCACAGCCATGCAGTTGTTGTGCAGAGTAGCCCGGTATCCCGGTGCTGATTTGAGGAAGGGCTTAACGTCCTCCGGGCGCCCCATGGCAGCCACGATGAAATCAATCAGGTGACAGCCCAGATTGTACATTAGCCCGCCGGGAAATTTACCTATATATTCCTGATAGGGTTCACCCTGATAACAGTGGTTCATGTCTGCTTCAATTTCAAAGACCTCTCCGAGCAACTTTTCTCGGATTGCCCGAATACAGAACTGGAATGCCGGATTGCCGCGGAACATGAAGCCCATCTGGAAGGGCAAGTTTTTGGCTTTGCAGCCGTCCAGCAGTTTTTTATACAAGGCCAGGTCTTCGCCGGCGGGTTTGTCCATATGCATGGCAAGATTACGCTCCATGCAGCGCAATGCCAGCGGCACCAGGTCATTATTCGGCACTTCCACTGTGACTGCCTGAAGCCCAGGATAATTCAGGGCTTCGTCCAGAGTGAATTTTTGATATCCCTCATATGTTTTCGGGGAAACTGACTGCAAGCAATACGGGGTTTTACAGAAATCCCGTTCATCCACATATCCGATCAGGTTGAACAGATCGGGCCTTTGCTTCAGCGTGACGAATTTACCGCTGGCATGTTCGTGGCAGACCCCAATCTGAATAATATTGATTTTTTTCACGCTTCAAGGCTCCTTGAGCAGGTTCCAGTCAAAAACAATCCCTGTCGGCGGATTCGGGTGGTTCAACAGCATATCATACAAGGCTGTGCAGTCTGTAGGACTAAGCGTTTTCTGAATCAATGAGGCAAAGTCGAATCTTCCCGAGGCAAGAAATTTCAAAATGGTGTTATAATCATCATGTTCACACCACTCGCCGGGGCGTGATTCACTACTCGGTCGGTTGGCGGTATGTGCGCCTATCAGCGTAATGCCGGGCAAGTGCAGCTCACGGTAGAAATCAATCGGGTAATCCGGTATCCTAGTGCAGCCCAACAGCGATATCCGCCCCATTTTGGCGGTATAGCCCAGGGCCTGTTTGAGCGCAGCAGCTTTCCCGGTCACTTCCACCACGGCATTAACGCCTTTTCCATTGGTCGCAGCACGGACTTCTTCAATAAAGTCCGGGCTTTGCGGATCAAAGACCGCATCCGCTCCCAGTTTCAGGGCAAGCTCCCGACGTTGCGGTGAAAAATCGCAGCCCAACAGCGGAGCCGCTCCAGAATACTTCGCTGCCTGCAAGGCGATTTGCCCAAGAATTCCCAGGCCGGCAACCATCAAAGACTCGCCCATCTCGACTTTCAGCTTTCGCACACCGAGCATAGAGAAGCTGGCTATATGCGCCAGCGCGGCGTCTTTCAGGTTAATCCGACTGTCAGAAATCTTATGTGCACTACCCCATGCCGGCGTTGACGGAGTTAGCGTATAAGAACGGTGACCACCCCAGGGCACGATTACCGAATCCCCCAGAGCAAAATTTTTTACTTGCTTGCCGAGCCGAATAACTTTTCCAACTGCACTGTAGCCGGGATAAAACGGGAATTTCTGGCCCACATTATTAGAGTTGCCGGAAATCCAGGCGCATTCTGTGCCGGCGCTGACCGCGCTGTACAGGGTTTTTACCAGGAGATGATCGTGCGGAAGTGCACGTTCATCTAATTCAAGAGTTTCCAGCTCGACTTTCCCTGCACTACGAGCCACGATGACTTTGATGGGCAGCATATTTTTAATTTTTTTTGTTTGAAATATAGCAGCGCTTCAAGTTCAAGGTTTTTTAGGCGTTTTCCAGTCCAGTCCTTTCGGGCCGAGAATCCGCCCGCCGTCCACCGGGAAATCTACGCCGGTTATATAGCCGGAACCATCTGAAGCCAGAAAAGTAATGGCGCGCGCGACTTCATCTCCGATTCCAGTACGACCTAGCCAGGTGCCTGCATGCGGCTGTTTGGCGTCCGTGATCATGCCCGGCGAAACACAGTTGACCGTGATTCCACAGCTCGCCAATTCCATGGCCATGGTTTTGCTCAGCATGATAACAGCAGCTTTTGCTGCAGAGTACGCACAGTATCCCGGCAAGCCGACCTCTCCGGAAATCGAGCCAAGGTTGATGATTCTGCCGTAAGAGTTATTTCGCATGGCTGGCAGTAAGGCTTTTTTGGACACGAAGACACACTAAAACACACGAAGACACACCAAGGTGCGCGAAGCCTAGCATCGGCTCGGCATTCTCATAGCGCTAAGTTTTGTTTAGTACTTTTCAATCTTGATGCTTGCCAGCGGGGCGTCTTCCCAGGCCTGGGGCTGCGCAATCAGCTCTTTTGGGTGCCTTAGCGATAAATGCAAGCCACCTTGCTGGTCGCGTTTCCAGGAGACGCTGATGTTGCCTGCCGGGCTGGGAATTTCGCCACTGGCGTAGTTTTCATTGCCGTGCCAAGGGCGCACCAGGAAGCGCTTAAAGCCTGGCTCCAGGGGGATTACGCCCAGCATTCCGGCAGCGCAGTAGTAAGCTGGCAGGCTGCTCCAGCCGTGGCAGAGGCTGCCGGCGTAGAGAAAGTCGTCGGCTCCCTTGACGGTCTCCCAAAGGCTGCTGCTCTCTCCGTCAAGCATAAGAAAATAGCTCTCCTGCAGCTTTTGGAAGGCGAATTGCCGTCCCTGCGCGCCAAAATCCTTTTGCATGAAAAGCATGAACAGGTATGGCATAACGCTGAGCGTCAGCGCTTCGAGTTCCTGTTTGTAGAGCAGTTCCAGCAGGGCTGCCTGCTTGTCTTGGGGCACACAGTCCAGATAGAGCATAAGCAGCTGGGTATGTTCATGATAGATACCAAAGGGCTTGCCGTGTAGCGTTCTCGAGGCGTAGCAGCGGCGCTGTTCATCATAAAAGTGCTTCTCCACGGCATCTCGGAGTAAAGCGGCTCGTTTCACATAGTGTTCAGACTGCTCTTTTTGTTGCATGGCGACGAGCAACTTTGCGTAGGCTTCCAGCATTTCGATCATATACAGGTTATACAGCGCGTGCAGCTCGCCCTCCTGAGCGCCTTGCTGCGAAAGCTCGGGGGCCCATTCGTAGAAGTGCCAGTAGTGCCTTGAAGCCGGGCGATACAGTCCGCTGCCCTCATCCTGATGCGCCAGTGCCTTGTCTACCAGGGTCTTCAGTGCCAGGTGGTTTTGCTGCATGACATCCAGGCTGCCGCTATACAAGTAATGCTCGTAAACTTGTATGGGCCAGATGAGCGAGTACATCGGTATGACTGTATCCATGCGTGTGGGTGCGCAGAGGCGCAAATGCCCGTCAGGGCGCAATGCATTAGCCCAAAGATTTAGCGAGGCGGCGGCAAAATCGGTATTCCCCCAGATGTAGTATCCGTATAGCATCTGGTTTCTGGAGTCATAGGTATAGAGTGCCTGTTCTCTCCAGGGGCAGTCCTCATAATGTTCATGCATGCACAGCTCAAGTGTACGGATAGACAGGCGGCGCAGCTCTAGCAGCTTGTCGTTGCCACAGTCGAAGATTGCCGCTTCTGGCAGCGGCAGTACCCAGGGGCGCAGGCCCACGCGGTACAGGCTTATTTTGCTGTCGTTTTTGGGTGGCAGCAAGTGCAGCTGCAGATAGCGTGCGCCCACTCGCCTGAAGGGCAACTGAAAGACATTGCGCCCCGCTTTGCATATGTAACGGTCGGCAAAATTGCGCGAGAAGCATTCGCTTCGTACTCGTCCGTCATTGAGGTGTTCGCCATGTGCGAAGTCAACGATGCAGCCTTCGGGGGCCTCCAATTCGAACTCGATAAAGCCGACATGCTCTGCCTCCAGGTCGGCGATCAAGGCCAGCCCGGCATTGCGGCCCTCAGGAAAATCCTCACTGGAGTCCAGGCTCAGCGCCGGCTTGAATCGGCTTTGCCAGAAAACCTGGTCCAGCGCCATGGTTTTAGCTACTGTATCCGCCTGACAATTCCTTAGGACCATGCCTTTGCGCATGATTTTCGCGGGTATGAATGGCAGCATTTGCGGGATTGCGGCTTCGGGGCGTTTCCGCAGCGTTCTACTGGGTGCGGAGGCAATTGCGTTTTGCCAGCCGGAGTCGTCCAGCTTTGCAGCTTGCCAGGGGATTTCTTTCCTGGCATCATATTCCGCCGTAAAGCCAAGTTGCGAGCTGAGCAAGGGGATTGGGCCGGACTTGAAGGCCGGGTGCGAGAGCATTTTCCAGGAGTCGTCGCTGCACAACGAAAAACTTTCGTTGTGCAGGCTAAGAATCAGACCAGGTTGGCCAGGGGCATAGACTGAAAAATTTGCCCCCTTGTGATAGACCAATACGGCGAGCAGATGCCAGCCCGGCGCCAGGCAGTCAATCTTGAACTCGCTCCAGCTGGGCTGGTCCGGGTCGTCGGAGTACTGGCCGCGCCCCAGTTCTTTGCCGTTCATGGTGAGAATAAAGTCTGAATCGGCGCAGATAAGGAGCTTCAGGTTCTGCTGGGACTCTTCCAGGTTGAAGCGCCGCCTGAAAATCACGTACTGGTTAGGCTCTTTATTGCTGTCTTCCAGCCAGATGCGTTTGGCGCTACTGAGGGGCGACGGGGCTAGCATTTATATTTCCTTTGAGAGCTTCGTGTGCCTTGCGTGACTTAGTGTGTCTTGGTGTGTCTTAGTGTGTCTTAGTGTGTCTTAGTGTGTCTTAGTGTGTCTTAGTGTGTCTTAGTGTATCTTAGTGTGTCTTAGTGTGTCTT
>FZPS01000102.1_pt350 | contig 15367 bp, 10 predicted proteins | sample 1817821 | NCBI WGS metagenome assembly FZPS01 (sample SAMEA104158645, study PRJEB21678) | metagenome | place: Germany | collected 2015-04-21 | reverse complement strand
CTTTTACCCAACCGTCCTTTGTTGCAACTTCAACATGGTAAGCACGGATATCCGTCCAGTTGAAATCAGCAACCAATCTGAATCCGGAAAGGTTTTTAACCTCTGGCAGAATAACCTGAATCCACTGTGGTACGCTGTTGCCTACGGAGGACCACTTGGTGTTGTTGCTGCCATCAATCGCATTGGAGGATGGATTATTTGTTGATGAAGCATCTGTAGCAGCACCATCCAGTGACAATTCCGTTTTGGTTTCACCATCGTATTTCAGCTGTGTGTTTCCATTTCCATTACCATAAGTAAATCTGTGATATTTGTAGACCTGTACTTCAGTAAGCTCTACTGCGGACTTTCCGCCTGCATTTTCCGCAGGAAGGTATACTCTGAATGCAGTTATTGTTATTGGTGTTTCAAAATCATGTTCATGTTCTCTCCACTTCTCAGTAAACTCAGGTGACTCATAAACATCATCCCAAGTGTCAGAACCTTTTTGAACTTGAATCTTGTAACCTGTAATATTAGTCCATGGTCCGCTATCCTGCCAAAGCTTGAAACCATCAACAGTTACCGCTTCTGGGAATCTTACCAATACCCACTGATCTCCATTGGCAACATCAGCACTTCCCCATTTCGAATCCACATTGCCATCAAAGCACTTATGACCCGGATCTCCTGCCTCTGAGTCTACTCCGTTATGTTGCCAAGTGCCCGACCAGCTGTATGTACATCCTTCCATTCTAGCTAAATTATCTTTTCTCACGAACTCGTTCTCTTCAGCATAAACGAAGAGACCTGTACATGATAGAAGCATACATAAAACCAAAAGACTTAATATAAGCCTCTTCATAATCACCATACCCTTTCTACATCGATTGATACTTTTAATATACAACAGACTGACCGGCATTTATTATACAAATCGGACAAACTTTTATACAAAACAAATTATTTGTTTACCAAACCCATGTAAACTCTGGCAGAGTGTATTCAGGTATCGCTGTAGTGTCTGCAAGATATACAAGTTCCGGAAGAGCCCTTTCAAGAGCATCCCAATATGGGTCTTCAAAGAACCATGTCCCGCTCATAAGATACAAATTACGAAGACCGCAATTTATCTCCAGCTTCATCTTCTCTATCCAGTTTTCCGGCGAAAGTGCATTCTTTGGATAACAAGTCGTCTCACTATAACATATACTGTGATCTCCAACCAGGGCCATGTGTCTTCTTATGCTTCTTTCAACACTTTCGTAACCTTCCTTGTTAGCGAATGCATTATCGTCAAAATGAGCTTCTCCTACACGAAAAACCAGATTGTCAGGCATGAGTTTTCTTAGCAGAGGAATATCTATTCCATGACGCCTGTCTCCGTTATGCATTACCATTATGCCGTTTCTTGCGCCTTTTGGTGTTGTCACCAAAAGAAAACGAGCTATCTTTTCACATTGGTAACTCATCCATGCCTCGCATAGTTCGGAATCCTTCATTGATACGATGTCTTCTCTTGTAACTTTCCTTCCAACGATGGAGTAAAACTCATCCATGCAATAATTGCAAAAACAGCCTTGAAGCTCTGGCCCCCATTGACCAAGTCTCAAGTCATCGTCATTGAAAAAACTCCTAAAGCCCATTTCATACATAATCAGATTGGCTTTTTTAGAATCCTCCATCATGACCTCATCAATACAGGTCGTGTTCAACCTGTATCTGCCCATCGAATCCATCGTCATTCTCCATCCATTCCCGATATCCAAATTGACATTCGGATCTGTCGGATCAAGTGCGTTTCCTCCATGACCAAGTGGAACATTAATTATGCCTGTGGCAAATCCTTCGTCTTCCAGCACCTTTTTAGCTTTTGCAATGTGTTCAGGTTCAGACTCAAATGATCCGTAGAAATATCCGAACAAATATATCGTCTTGACACCTGCTCTCCTCATTTTATCAAGACTGCCGGATACGGTCTTATCATGCAAAAGTCTTCTTGGGGATACGTTGTATGTAAAATTAAGTTTCATCATTACCCCTTCCTTTACCTTTAATCTTATCAATCAAGTATTCACAACAAACATACTTCTCAAGCAACATCTGCCTCGTGTAGAAGTAATGGTTTGAAGATTCATATCCAATCATTGGGTTTCTCGCCATGATATTGATTAATTCAATGCACAAGCTCTTTTCTTCTTCCAGCAATTCACTCACATCTTCTCCACTGTCCCTCAAAACAACAAACATGGCTTGCAGATATGAAGACCTGAAATGACAATAGAGAGCCTTTGCACAATCCATCAAATCTGAAACAAAGGGGTTGTCTGTATTCACGGTCTCAAGTTCGAGAATCCCCAAACGCCAGGCTTCACAAAGTTTCCTTAATTGATTAACATACACTTCCTGTGGGAATATATTACTCCAAGAGTCAATATCGTCATATGGATATCCAAGCATTGTCGCTGCAAAGCCTGTTTTGCCTTCAAACAACAGGTTGCCTGGTCCGTAGTTTTGTGGTGCAAAATACACGGTGTTGATAGAAAAAGGAAACTCACGGAATGCCTTACTGAACATAACCGATGCTTTTCTTATCCTTTCCACACAATCCGATGGAAAAACCAACTCATACAGCTCATCCAGGGAGGGAACATCTTTTCCTTGAAACATGTATTTGAGCATCATTAGGGTTGCTGAAGGATAACCACCCAAAGTCCAACCCAACATGATGCCGTCTACAAGATTCGTTTCAATGATCCCCCTCAGATGGTCATAAACAAGCTCAAAAGCAGGAATAAAAGGAACTGCTGCACACTCCCAGGTGCAGTTTGCCTGTATCTTTGCCATGGTGTGCATGTTCTTTTTCTTCGCCATTTCCCATGTCCTTCTGGCATGCTCCCCTGGTCCCACCAGTGATATGGAATAATCAATTACGCTTGTTTCAACACCACCTATATTCTTCGTCACGCCTTCCTCGCTGACACCCATGACAGTGACACCCGATGGAAGCAATTGTACAATGATTTCTGTCTGCCCTTTCCATGCCCATGACCAGGCAATTACCTTCATATACTTGTTAACACCCGATACCCCTTCATATACTAATCTGTTTACCTCTGCCACAACCTCTGCAAAAGTCCTCTCCCTGCACCTTTCACATTTTATTCTGTCAGGAGCGATTCTTGAATAACAGTTTGTCAGGTTCTCAGATGCAGTTATGGTAATAAATCCACCAAGACCGGGTGCGTTCCTTGCAATGTAGGCGCATCCGTTCCGGATGTACTCTTTCACCTCAGGTGTGGAGGTACACATTGCATAAAACCCAAGCTCCTCCTCTCCCTTCAGGTCAGGATACTTTTCAAAGAATTTTTCAGGCATTGAGCGGGGTTCGTTCAGATACAGATACAGCTTGATATGATACTTTTCCAGCTTGTTTATGAGGTAGTTAAGACCTTCAAGCCGCTTTTCATACCCTGCCGACAAACTCATGTCAAAATGAAATGGAACCAATGTATACATTACCGCCTGCATCCATATGCCATTTATTCCAATCTTCATGTATGCTTCCAAAAGCTCATCGGGAAACGACTCATCTACTGCTTCAAAACTTGACAATGTGTCACCATAAAGTGCGCAGTATGAATACACTATCCTTTCATGAAATCTGTTTTCCCTGTTTTCATATTCCACACTTTCACCAATTTTTTTAAAGAAAGGTCTGAAGTCAAACGGCATAACTTCCATATCACAAAGAACGCTTTTTGCCTGTAGGGTAATCTCTTTGATTTTCCTCGTTTCGACTACTTGTTCTTCTGTCAAAGGTTTGTACACGAGCTCGGGAACATCCGGTTTGAAGGCGCCCAACTTGTGGGACAAAAAGTCATCTTCCTTCAATATGTATGCAAGTTTTTCCTCATTCCAGCCAAGCAGCATGCAAAGCTGAGCATATGGCAGGAGGTGCCAGTTGGCCCGAATAATTGTAATGTAACCTTTCCCAAGCCAATCCTTGTCAACATCACATTCTTCAAGTCCCATGTCATGTGCCAGTTCCAACACTTTTCCCTTGGTGATCGACAATACCTTTGCAAGCACATCTGCATCCACCATCCCCCAGTTTCGATATATGAAAAGCTGCATGCGTGTTGGAAAGTGCTTGTACTCAAGTTTTCTGCCCGCTTTAACAGGAGGTAATGAATATGTATTCAAATCACTCACCCTCGCCCAGTAATTCTGAAATCATCCTCTTTTTTGTCCCTCGACTTCTAACTCATTCAAACCACCTTATTCATTTTTGTTTATCCATATGGGACTGGTCCATGCAAACCTTCCATCTACAAGTTCAACACGAAGATAATATATATCCGTATCGTTGACTTTGTCATAATCATAGACAAGTTTTTTATAGGTGTGTGTATTGCTGAATCCAAGGAAGTACATGTAGTCTTCAAGGTTCTTAACAAGCGTTATTCTCTTAATTTCCGCATCCGCATCCACTTTAAAGTAAATATGTCTTTCACCCATTGAATCAAACTCTTCACCCATATAGTGGCCGTTAATCCTGAAATCAACATATATCCTTCCACCCATAAAACCATAGCAGCGTCTTGCCTTTAGTGCTTCAAAAATGGCTGAAACAGAGTTCTCCTTAGCCAGCACTCCTGTCAACCCAGGGTATTTGTATGTTAAATTGGCATGAGCATTTTCTGTAATCAAACCAGGAGTACCATGATGGTCGTCAGACCCACAGATGCAGCCCATTCTGGCACCCTTCCTCAAAGCATCCTGCCAGAACCCGCCTCTCGTACCAATTCTGACAGGATAAGGGTTGTCAAAATACTCATCCGCTCCCCATCTTGAATATACTTCAATCAAAGGGGTCATAAGTTCATTAGGAATGCTGTAAAAATCAGTACCTGAGTCAAGAAAACTGGTGGTGTGAGGAACAAGAATTATGTCATCCCGTCTCAGCAAATCCAATAATTCTTCTCTAGTTATCTCACCGTCAGTTTCTCCTCTGAACAATTCACCATCATGAGAATTATAGTAGATTACAAGATTGTTGTACCAAGGGTATGAATCTCTTTCATATCCAAGAATGGTTGTAAACTCGCCAGGTTTGTAGTACTCCTTTACTTTCTGTTTTGTAATCTCCCATTTCTTTCCCCACAGCTCACTCGAAAATACTCCGCCGTGGTCGTGGTCTGTTATGGCTGCAAAGTCCAACTTTGCCACATCTCTTGCTGTTCTGAAATATGAATCGATATCTGGAATTGCATCAGATAAATTCGTATGTCCATGCATCTCTCCGATAAAAATACTATACTCCATTTCTCTTGGATAATCCCTTTCTTCAACTTCCTTCATGAGTTTTATAGTATCTTTACCATATTTACCACTGCCATATACAATTCTTGTATACTCAATATCCCTAAGCGGAGTATCATATCTCCTTGCAATATACTTGTCCTTGCTCATGCCAGCCTCCTATCTTTGTTCTTATGATAATTATACAATATCCAATATGAGAATCAATGCATTTAAGCAAAAATAAAGCCCTGGTTTATTAGGGCTGAATAGTAGGTCTGTTACCGACTTTCACAGATATAGGTTTAATCACTACTACGACTTCGTCCGCATACTGCACCCTGATTCTGCCTATGGCTTCCGTTTTGGTGCAGAACCTACAGCTTATCTTCCCATTAGCTAGGTGATAGGTTTTCTTTCAAACCATCGGCTAGCCAGCATGCCCCGCAAACCAAAATAGGCTGCCTTTGCAGCCTATTTTATACTAATATTTCTTCTTTTTAATGAGCACGGATATAAATGCCATTGCAGCATAACCAATCAGCGAAACATCACCGGTTGAAGGTATTGTTTCTGGCTCATCAGCCACAATCGGGACGTAGTATATACCACTCTCATTTTCTTCAAAGAAGATACTGCCAGTCATATATCTCTTGTCGGCAGCGGAGTAGTTTGCATTAGTTCCGTATTCAATCAAACCTTCACCGACAGGCTCTTCATGGTTGCCTACAACGAGATATTCTCCACCAGTATACTCTAGATAGAACAGATACTGGCCTTTTTCCTGCTTATTAAACCTTATAAGATACCAGTTGTTCCCAATGCATGACAGATCGCCAGTTGCTGCAGGCTCACTCTGTAATGTTTTTTCAATGTTCTTATCATATTTGAATAGTTTCCATGTAGCATATGATTCCTCAGTGTCGTGACCAAAGAGGAAGATGTTGATTCCCATAAAAGATGAATTTGCATTAAATTTTGTCCAGAAGTATCCAGGTTCACCCTCAGGATGCTGGTTAATCCATGTTCCTACATGAAAATCCCCAGTCTTGGAAAACCAAGCTTCAACCGGGAAGCCTACATCGTCAATTCTTTTACCCAGGTTTTCTCCATATTCACTGTTTGCGTAAGCCTCTGCATCAGCCTGTGTTTTGAAGAATCCAAACCCAGCTACATATGCCAAAGTATCGGTGGAAGGTGCATCTTCAAACACATCAAATCTCAAGTAGCCGACGTTACCCTTGCCTTCCATGTTGATAAATATCCACTGCCAGTCTGTGGATTCGGTATAGTCGAATTTTACACTTTTCCCACCAACAGCTGCTAACCCTTTCTCGTTATAAAAGATCTCGCCTTTAATGGTCTGGTCATATGTCTTCATAACCTTGAATGCAAGAACTTTGTATGTATTGGTATCTACATTTTCAACCATTTTAATCTCAATACCAGGGTCTGCTACACCGGTGAAACCCAATTTGAGCACATCTCCTGCAACAACAGCTGTTGTGTTGTGGCCTTTAAAAGGAATCTCAGCATTTTTCACTTCACCTTTGGAGAAATATACAGGCTTATCATGCATGGCATCGCTGGCATTTGCCGAGAAGCTGAACAATGACAAAACAAGCACACACGCCAATACAACTACTACAAACTTTTTAAACATTATATAACCCCCTTTATACATTGTAATTGTATTATATATTTTTTTAATTGTATGTCAACATAATACTTCATTTTGTAACAATAAATAATTACATCTAAAAATCCAATGTAACAAAAACCCCCTCACCACAAGACAATTCCACAGTATAGGTTGTCTCAAGCGATTCATTCGCATATCCATTCTTGTAAACGCAAAGCTTCTTACACGGAACTGTTTCAAACGAAACAACAACACTTTCGTTTTTCCAAAGGTCCGTCATATTGACCAACGTAAATGCAACACCATTTCCGTTCGCTTTCTCAAAACACCCAACAAGTAGCGGTTTATCGCAATTTAATTTTCTTATGTATTTGAAATCGGTATACTGATTTTCAAAATGCATATATGGTAGTTCTGAATCTTCATTAACCAGAAAGGCACCCAGATGGTTGTGACTCATGTACGTGTCGGAAAGCCTGTGTATTTCGTAATTTACTTCCCTTGCATTGTACCATGTATCTGTTTTTTCCCCTTTTATAGAAATCATTGCACCTGAAAAAACATCAATGCTGCCAGGTCTTTTAACAGGCAGGCAGTAACAAAAATGTGTTATTGATTTTGCTCCAAATGACAAACAGCAATACATCTGCCATCTAAGGTCTATTTTGTCTGGTATTCGTACACTTTCATGAAAACTAATAGACTGAATGATTATCCACATGTCTAGGTTGTTTTTCCTGCATGCTTCCGAAACAATACTCAGATTTTGTAAATAGTCTTTGTAAGTCAGCTTTTTGTACTCATGCCCAATATAACAGGGATAAATATTCACACACAATACCTTTTCAATGCAATTATCCGCAAATGTATTTATATATTGTCTATAATCATCAATTCCCATTTGTTTTCCTGATGCATACATTGGATACAACACAACAAAAGGAATTTTATCATGGAGTTTTTTGCTGTAACTTTCTATACGTTTGCCAATAACCCCAAGCTCATGGTACATTGGATACTCAATAATCATATTACCGAGAAAAGCACTACTACTCATATAGTCATCTATTCTTAGCTTTTCACCTTTAAACAGACTGTTATCAACCAATATGCATTCTATACCATATAAATAACTATACTTAAGAATAAACTCCCTTTCCAAAGAATAGTCATAGCCTACAAAAATGAGGTTAATTCCTGCCCTTGCTATATCCCTTATAAATTCATCACTCAAGTATTTAGCATCTATGGCATACCATGCACCTATTCTAAATTTTTCTAAAGAATTTGAATAAATGATCGGGTAAGGGTCTTTGAGTTTGGGTTTACCAAACTTATCCCTGTACTCTTTTGGAGAACAACCGGTAATAAGTTTAAAGCTCCTTCCAAAAGGTGACACATTAGCATAACCTACACGACTTGCTATTTCGCATATTGTCAAATCCGTCCTTTTTAAAAGGAGTTGGGCCATTTAATTCGCACATTGGTAAGATAGGATTTGGGCGAGACACCCATCGCTTCGTTAAACTTGCGTCTGAATCCAGCCGGACTCAAATAGCATATACTTGCAAGTTCATCAATTTTAATCTCTTTATTGTATTGATTTTCAATAGTTTTAATTGCGGGTTTAATAACATCTGGGACATTAGAATTACCGCTTATCACAGAGTGCTTGGTTGTAGGAGTAAATTTTTTTAGCTCCAGAAATAGTTCGCACATATGAAGCGCAACAAAATCAATCTTATATTCAAGTTTGTCAGATGACGCACTCAATATCTTTTTTATTATATCCTTAATATGGTTGTACTTACTACCGCTTATAATTATTGAATTATCGTAGCTTTCCTTCAGAAGCTTGTATGCATACTCAGCATTAATCAAGGAAGATTCTCCAAAAAGCCTGTAAACATCTGTTTCCATGCATACCCATTTGGTATGAGGTTCATATGCATAAAGCTTATACTTTTGATTTGGAAATATAATCATTGCATTGTCTTCTCTGAAATTTTGGCTACCATAATCACTGTATAAAACACCACTGCCGGAAATACAGATTCCCAGCTTCAAGCTGTTATCGAAATCCCTTCCGGCAGGCCACAATGCATTTAGAATACATTCTAAGTTATTCTCAGGTAATTTTTCATTTACTATCTCCGTATATATTCTAAGAAAATTGGAATTCTTCATATATACAAAACCCCGATAAGTATTTTAATCTATAATATATCTATCGAAAACAGGCCATGATACATCCGCATAAAACCTGTGTCCCCCATCCCCAATAATAAGCTGACAATTATCTTCCGCTCCTGCCGCCTTGTATATTTTTTTGACAGTTTCGAACCCTCTTTTTACACCTTCAATAGGAAAAATCTCATCATCCTTACCAGCAACAATTATTAATGGCCTTGGAGCAATCAAAATCGAAAGATCGTGCATTTCCATATACTCAAGCATTTGGGGGATATAGTTACACGAACAATGATGAATGCTTATTATTGAATCATAATACGGGCAAAACGCACAAGAAGGCATGCACACCTTGATTCTTGGATCGACACAAGCTGCATAAAACGACGTTGTCCCACCACCTGAATTGCCCATAATACCGAGTCTGTTTAGATCAACCTCCTCGAAATATTCAAGAGCATCTATTAGCCTTGAAACATCAAAGCACCTTTCACCTATAAGAGTTCTACCAAGCATTATTGCCTGCAGAGACATATGCAGGCAGTTGGTTCCACCATCCTGCTCAATTCCTTTTAACTCACCAAAACCTCTTTGTTCCATAATTACACAGGCATAACCACGTCTTACCGCCTGCAGAGCAAATGCCCTGTCGCCAACATCGCCCTCTACATCATTCGTGTATTTTACCCTTCCCAAAGATCTGTGCATTCCTGAAGAATGTCCTTGTAAACATATTACTGTTGGAAGTTTTACGCCCCTTTCTTTAGGAAGAATCAGATGAGCTGGCACAAAGAAGCCAGGTTCGCTCTCAACATGAAATCTAATTTCATCATAATCTTCATGATCAGTCTTCTCAAATTCAATAACTGGCTTAGGATTGGTAGTTTTTTGGGGCATCCCTAAAAGACCATAAAGTGTTTTTTTGATTTTCTCCTTCTGGGTATTAAAATCATTTAATTCATTAAAGGATAAGGGATAAACCCTATCCCTGGCAATAGCCATATGCAATTCCTGCGGTGTCATTTTTTCACTCCTTTTATTGTTTGAATATATAATTCAACCTACCATATGGCGCTGAATCACCATTTTAATTGGTATTTTTACCATCAACTCATTGTCTTCGATTTTGCAATCCAACAAACCCACTCTTGTCCACTTATTACCCACTACAATATTATCCACTGTTTTTACATAAAAGTAAATACTCTCGCTGTACTCTGCAACCTTAAGAGTTTCAAAATCATTTACTTCCATCCAGTATCTCCAAAAGTATATTCTCCACTCTCAAAATCTTCCCGTATACGTCTCATATTGAATTTCTTCTGCCCGATTTAACGAGCAGAAGAATAATGATAAATACAGAATAAAACGTTTTACAAAAGTCGGAAATACAACAATTTGCAAAAGCATGCTATTGTCCCAATAAATTGCCAACGTCTATAACAATTATATTCTTAAATCAAATCCTCAAAATCAATACCAATATATTCACTCAAAGTAATATTTTCTACCGTTTCAAAATATATGATTTCCAGTTCAGATTCCACATACACGCTTATCATATTGAAAACCTCCTTATCTCCACCATGCTTTTACAGCCTCGTCCAAAGTATCAATATCCCCTTCAGTGACAATTCTTTCATAAACCATTGTCAATGATCTTTCCTGAACAGGAGTATAGAAATACACTATATCGCCACTTTCGGATACACACTCAAGATAAGCTCTTGCACATATCAAAGTGTCCTTGTTTGCTTCAGGAATATTGTAGATGTATGCCGATTTATACTCATCGTCATCTATAACAACATCTATAAGATAATCCTGAATGAGTAAACCAGGCACTCTGCCAGCATTTGAAACTTTCATTAAATTTTCATCTTCCAGCTTGTCTTTTAATGCGACCAATGCACCTGTGTTTTTTACAGTATAGCTTTTGCCATCATGTTCAAAGACAGTATCAATTTCCAATATATCAAAACAGAATCTAAGACCCTGCCTCATATCATCTAAATCAATATTGCCCTCCTTATCCCTATACGGAACCAAGGCTGTCCTAATTTGAGAACCGGAATAAACAGCAGCATTTTCAGAAGCACCTGCTGAAGTTTCATAATTCGTATCCAAGTAAACATTGTCTACATACATCTGCGTGCCACGCACGGCGAATGCAATGGTAGCATCCTCTTTTGCAGCAATACGTGCATCATTTATTGTACTGAGTACCGTACCAGAACTGTTTCTGACAACTGCCTTGGTATAAAAATACGCACTCCCTTTTCCTTCATATGTAATATACTCTATGTCAGACATTTCGATGGACAGCAATAATTCATTGTTCCAGTATATGTTCATTGCATTACCATCGTCGGTTACATGAAGATTTGTAAAGTTAGTATTGCAGTTATTTCCTTTGCCTGTAAAGTAAAACCAGTTTCGGCTTTCACCCTCGTTAGAATATGAGTTTTGTGAGTTCTTTATATCTATTGATACGTAAGAATCGCGTATCGTGAACACCACACCAGCATAACCTACAACATTTTCATCACCATACCTCTCATACTCAGGAACCCAGAGATTGGCATGTGTTGTTCTTAAATACACTGATGCAGGATTATGCCTCGTACCTTGGAAATCAGGATAGTAGCCACCACCCTTTAGGTCTGCTGAAAACTCATACTTGTTCAATCTGTGTTTCCATTTTAACAAACTGGAACCCAAGGTATAGAAATGAAGTTTGTACACCATGTTTGAGCTATCCCGTGGGTCCTCCACTATCCTGAGATCAAGCTCAGATAAAGAGTTGCCATGTGCACATTTCTCAGTCCAGTCGTTCCATAAATATTCGTATGTCAGATCAGAAAAATCTTCCGTATACTCAGGATATCTGAAATTTTCACTCAGGGATAGGTTGTCTATATACAATTCTGTACCTCTTGCAGCAAACGCAACCGTAGCATCATAATTGGCAGCTATTCTCGTATCGGTTACAGTTGATATTACTGAACCGGAGCCATTTCTTACTACAGCTCTTGTATAGAACCAGCCGCTACCTTTACCTTCGTATTCAACCAATTCCTTGTCATAGAGTTCTATGGCCAAAAGAAGTGAGTGATTCCAATATATTTTAACAAGATGCCCATCATCGGTAACACTGATATTTGTAAAATTAGCGTTGCAGTTATTACCAATATTTTTAAAATAAATCCAATTTCCTGTTCCTGGGTTGTTGTTAAGATCATAATGTGCGTTATCAGATTTCTTTATATCAACAGAAATCCATGAATCCCTTAACGTAATAACAATCCCAAACTGACCAACTCTTGATTCTAAGTCTGGCGACTCGCTCTGATACTCAGGTCTACCCAGATTATGTAGAGTTGTTCGCAAATATATGGATGCGGGATGTGCACGTTGTCCTTCAAATTTTGGATAACTACCACCGCCCTTTACATCCGCCGATAAATGGTAGGATGTAAGTGGTTTGTTCCATTTCAGCAATTGAGGACTATTTCTGCTCCACAACATCCTGTATACTTTGTTGCCGCTGTCTGCAGGATCGGTAACAATACGATCGTCCCAATCACCTTCGGAAGTGCCATAAGCACTTCTCTCCAACCAGTTCTCTTACAAATCCACTTCGCTGCCTTCAAAGTCCTCCGAAAAATACCGGTTGTTGGCTGCCACAAAGACATTTGAAGGTACAAGCGTCACCAAGGTAAAACAAAACAAAAGACTCAGCAGGATTGCTCTTCTCATATCGATCACCTCATAACAATATTTCGAAGTTTCGCTATACATACATAATTCTATTATATTTCCACATTCAATAAACGAACAACATAAATTCGCTCAAATATTTATTTATATATAATAAATTCGCTCTTAACACTTCACAAAAAGTCCTCTCAGAAAATCAATCCGAAAGGACTTTATTTGTGCATATACACTATCTAGAAATCTCTACCGGCCCTAGCAAACCCATCGGTGGCAGGGGAAGCATCCTTGAAAAGTTATCCCTTATCATATAGCCGGGATTGGTTGTAACCTCAATAACAATAGAATTCTCACCTGTTTCCCACGTGTTTGACACATCGAAAATATATGGGTGTGATATACATGTCCCACAGAACGTGTCGTTTACATACAACTGTGCTATTTCCCCAACAATACCCAGATTAAGAAACTTAACTTTAGCATCAGTTTCAATTTTACCTTCATAACGAATCACACCACAAAACCCACTCTTTTCAAATGCCAGATTTTTAAGTGCATCTGATTCCATCTTGCCGTAATACGTTTTACTGTTGTGTTCTATTAAATAAACATCAAAAGTGATATTTAATTTCTTGAAATCAAAGTCATATTGTTTGGTTGGTGCATTCTCAAACTCGTCACTGCATGCAAACAATAAAGTCGCATGCCCTTTTGGCAATACAAGCCTTATGCCATCCTTGTCAACCTGACATTTATATACCTTATTGTTCCAAATATCGTATTCATAGAAGTTCTCAAACCTGTTATTCTTAAAGAATACCTTTGTATCCACATCTTTTTCCATGGACAAGTTGAAAAAGAAGTAGGCATCACCATCATCTTCAGACAAGTGTAATACCCTTGTAAATGGATTCGTATCCTTTAGTTCCACATCGACAAATCCTTTTTCCCTAAAGAAAGCAGCAACCTTGTCTGTAGGAACAACTATGCAATTTTCAACAAGTTTTCTGGTGTGTTCACGAATTGCATTTAACTCTTCCTCACTTTCAAAGTTCTTTTCCGTCCTGTCTGGATAGTCTTCCGTGAATACTACGCTAAGGCCTTCACTGGAAAAAGAAGCGCAAATATCAAGGAGTTTCTTAGGGAGCACTTCACTGTAGGAAATGACAAGTGCATCAAACTTCTCTTCATTTACAATCAATTTTTTATCCTTTACAGTAGCATTCACCAAAGCATCAATAGACACTATATCAAAATCAATCTGCTCTTTTGCAAGATTCGTTGCCACGTCCTGGAACAGTCTGTACTTTCCGCCACACCATTCTCCTTCAGCATTATAGAATACTGCAGCGTTTGCAACATGCACACCTCCGTAAAGAACATGACTTGCCCTTTGCAAATACTCCATAAGCAGTCTGAACAATGGAAACTGAGGATTTCTTCCATTGGCGTAAAAATGCGGAGGGCAGTCAGGGTCATTGTCCTTTGCGGTAAAAGCATGGGGTACAAAATGATTGATGCCACCTGCAAGCATCAAATCAGTAAGATACTTCATCACCGGCAGCCCTTCAGCAAACCCGTATGCGCCGTAAAGCTCCACCATGGCTCTGTTCTTTTTCCTTGGATCCAGATGCGCACATGAAGCTCCCAGCTTTGGCAAAGTGTTGATAAAGAATTCAGGGTCGGCGACACCTCTTGAAGAGCTGCTTTTATTAAGCATGTCAGTTATTCCAGGCAATATCTGATGAAGAACCACATCGATGCCACTCATGTCCTGTCCATCCTGGGCTCTGAAAAAATGTCCTGCACCGTATCCAAGTCTCATGTGGGTGTTCATGTCTTCTATGACATGACCTATGTACAAAACGCCTCTTTCCCTGCACCAGTTACCAACCATTCTACTGAAGTTATCCCTGTAAAGATGGGAAACTGTCTCCATGTATGCATATCTTAATTGTGAAGTCTTTCCAGCAACCGTATACCACAAGCAAGGCAACAGAAGCTCTGCTTCGTCTGCAGAGAGGTTTGCCCTCTCCGCCAGCATTTCGATCATGTCATTTCGCCAGGGAAGTATCAGACTTGGTATTCCAAGGGTATCGTAATATGAACCTATATTATTTGCAAAACATGGTTCATCAGAAAAGAAGCCCCTGAAGGTATTCCCAAAATATTTGCCAAAACGCTCATAATGAGGCTCATAAATCTCCTTTATCATAACCTTGCAGGACTCTTCATCGCACATGTCTATGTAATTTTTGAAATGCGCAGGCCCTCTCTGGGTTTTAATTACAAAGAAAACCCTCCAGACACCTTCCGGGACATCCCAGTAGACAAGCCCGTTTTGCACATTGTTAGTAAGCAGAACTCCGGTACTTCCGTCCACTTCCTCATCTTTGCCTGTTCTCCTATAAGCAGATACTGATATTAGTTCCTCTGTATTCTTATCATATCTGTCAGCAATAAATGCAGAACCGATTACAGGACCCGCCACATCCAAACACTCTATGCAGACGCACTTCCTTCTCAAATGAGGAT
>FZPS01000094.1_pt276 | contig 15370 bp, 17 predicted proteins | sample 1817821 | NCBI WGS metagenome assembly FZPS01 (sample SAMEA104158645, study PRJEB21678) | metagenome | place: Germany | collected 2015-04-21 | reverse complement strand
AGGCCAATCATACCGCCTAAGATTGCTCCTAACAGCTCGATGTATCTCAGCTCGGTTCGAGCTACTTGGAGGATGAGCGATTCTAGGCCAGTGATATCATAGGATCTGATTTTTTCCTCCACGAGCCTAGCTAATAGGCCCGTAGATTGCAGTTCTGTCGCGAGATCGCTGCCCAAGTTGGCGATGAGATCTCCTATTTCTCTGGCTACCAAGTCTTTGAGGACATTGTCGAACAGGCCCTGAATCGAACGGAGGAGAAAAGCAGGCACGAAACGTTTGAGCTTAGACTCAATATTCGTGCAGATGAGATGCGCTAGATGCTGGCGCATCTCTTTTGTATTTACGGCGTCCACCAATGATTGAATGGGGAGCAGTTCATCGTTAATGATCTCCCCGATGCTCCGCGCGATATCGCTTTGACGCTTTGGCAGCAGGCCGCAGAACTCATATCCGATCAGAGGAATCCGTATCGGTTTTCGGGGCCAGAACAACATCCTGATAGCCAAAACATTGGTGCCCCAGCCGATGAAGGCTGCAATCACGGGCATAAGAACCAGTTTGATAGTCATTCGCCCACTCTCCTTATTGGCAGGCTTGGCGTTGCCAGTGAAGGAATCGCCTTGTCATGGGCAGAACATACAAGCAGGGGGGTTAAGGCGTGGCACTATGGCGTTTCTTCACTTGGTTTTTTGTGATTTTTGCGCTGCTGCTGGAAACGCGCGCTGCCTACGGGCTGGCGGCTGCAGCTGTGATCCTGTTCTATATCCTACCCCACTTGCTCAATTATGCCGTGCAGAATCTGGTGGTTGAATACCCCCGGGAACCGGTGCGCCTTTTCTCTGGCGAAGAGGCGGTTTTGCGGGTGACGGTAAAGAACTCCTGGTGGCTGCCGTTGGCCTGGGTATCAGGTGTTGAATACCTGCCTGTTGGCCTAGGGGCGCGCACCCACAGCTGGGTGCTCTCCCTGTCTCCCCAGGAAGAAGCACACGTGGACTGCCGCCTCATTGGGCGGAGTCGGGGGATTTACGAAGTCGGCCCGATTCGGGTATTAGGCGGCGATCTGTTTGGGATCAGCACTGCCGTTAAGGAAACAGAGCTGTACCATACCGTAGTTGTCTACCCTGAACGCCGCCCGTTTTCTGGTTTGGCTCTTCACTCACGCCTCTTCCCCGGCAGCATCCGCGCCCAAAGGCGGATCTATCCAGATCCATCACGCTTGGGCGGTGTGCGCCCCTATCGGCCTGGAGATCCCCTCAAGACGATCCACTGGAAGGCCACAGGGCGCACAGGGAATCTTCAGGTAAAGCAGTATGAGAACACGGTCACCCTCAACGTCATGCTCTTCCTCAACATGGATGAGCCGGATTACGACGTGCACTCGGTTTTCGTCCACAAGGAGCTCGCCGTAGAGACCGCCGCCGCAGTGGCTGCCCATGTAGTCCAGAGTGGCGAAGCGTGCGGTTTGGCTACGTTGGCGCATCACCAAAAGTGCCGCGCCGGAGAGGGAGGTCAGCCAGACACGTTCTCTCAGGAAACTGGCACACTTGTGATTCCGCCAGGCCAGGGTCAGCTGTTGGAGATTCTCACTGCCCTGGCCGGGGTTGAGTGTCAGCCAGAACGGGGATTTCTTGGGCTCGTCGATCAGGTTGGTCGCAGTCTGAGCTATGGCTCGGTGCTTGTGCTGATCGTGCCCAGAGATACCTCGGAACTTGTAGAACAGGCTTTCAACCTAGCCCGTCTGGGCCTCAGCGTTGTGCTGCTAGTGGTAGGCCCAAGCGTTGTACATCAGTCTCTCTTAGGCCGGGAAAGCCGAGGTGTGAGCGTTTTCCAGGTTCGCAGACTAGAAGAGAGGCTGGAGCTGTGGCCAGCCTCATGAAGGAGGGTAGCTGTGAGCAGAGAGATCCAGATAAGGCCGGCGGTGCTTCCGCTGGTCGGGGCCATATTTGCTGCAGCTGTGGGGAGCATCTTGGGCCAGTATATTGCCTTGTTTTACCGCGGGTGGGCTTTTCCTGGCTGGCTTTTCCCGATTCTGCTCGTATTTGCCCTGGAGAGCATGTATTACTCAGTATATGTCCTATCGCCTCGGACTCCCTTTACGTGGCGCCTATTTGAGCTTGGTGCGATGGTGGTGCTCATAGAATTGTGCCTGCGAGCGACGCGATCGGTAACCTATCCGTGGTGGGCCCTATGGCGCAGTGCCGCAGACCTTGATTTCATCATCCCGTTTGCACTTGCCGTCTTCGTGTGGGGAACAGCCGGTGGTTTCGGGTATAAGCTGGCCCGCATTACCAAGGTCCGTGATGAGCTGGGCGACCAAGCCGCTGCTACGCTCAGCTGGGAATATGATTCCATTGCGATGAAGGCTCCCAACACCACACTGCCGGTAGAATATTTCCTTTTCCGGCTGATGGGATTTGGATTCCTGGGCGCGTGCTTGGCGGTAGCGGCACGGCGCAGTGGCCACTACCAAAGCATGTCCCAGAGGGAACAATTCGTGCTCTTCGCTCTCCATGTCCTGGCCCTGACTTGCGGCCTGCTCTTGCAGGGCGGTGCCTATCTGCACCGCCTTACCGTCATTTGGCAGCATATCAACGTGCCGTATCCCCGGCAGCTGCTCAACGGTTGGCTGCGCAATCTCGTGATAGTGTGTCTAGGTGTAGCGGTGTTGGTGAGCATCATGCCTGTAGACTTTTCTCCCATCACCTATGATAATATCTCGGGCGGGATTGCCCGGCTCCTCATGCGGATGTTTGATGGCCCGCCGCAGCGGGCGCGAGAGCAGGCAGAGACGCCTGACCCCGGGACTCCGCCTGTCCCGTGGGTGCAGCCAGAAGAAGGCGAACCGCCGTTCTGGGCAGGCCTTTTGGCCGTGCTGTATATGCTGTTCATTTGGGGTTTTACGCTGCTGGCGCTTGTCATTGGCCTGGGGTTCTTGCTGATCACCCTGGTTCACGGTGAGCTGGAAAGGCTGCGCGGTCTGCCCCGTGCTGCCGCGCAGTTCTTCCTCGCGGTTCAAGAATCTGTTCGGCAGCTTGTCCAATTTGTCCTGCGGCACATGCAGCGGGTAAAAGAGCGAGTGCGGATTCCCAAGATCAGGCCGGCCGCACCCTGGGAGCTTGAGGCTCCGAGACCGGACCGGCGAGGCCGCCAAGAAACCGCTGCTGTGAGAGATATTCGGGGAGCATTTCGCCAGCTCCTGCAGGAAGCAGCCGGGGCAGGGACCCGGCTCGGGCGGGGGAAACGCCCGGTGAATTTGGCAGCCGCCTGGGCGAAGCACTTCCAGAATGCGGCCGGGACATTCTCGAGTTCATGGCGTCCTATCATATGGCGCGTTATAGTCGGAGGGAGCTGGCCAGCAGCCTGAGCAAGGCTGCGCTGGCCCAGGCTGAACGGATCATCGCTGCTCTGCACATCGTGAGGAGGAAAGACAATGACAGAACTGACCATTAATTCCATTGCTGAGTTCGGCCAAACAGTTGCAGATAATATCGGTCGGGTGATTGTGGGCAAGCGCCGAGAAGTTTACCTTATTCTCACAGCGCTGCTCAGTGGGGGACACGTGCTGTTGGAGGATGTCCCTGGGGTGGGCAAGACGATGCTGGCGAGAGCCTTGGCGAAGTCCATTGGCGGACGGTTCAGCCGCATTCAGTGTACGCCCGACCTTCTGCCCTCGGATATTACTGGAGTGTCGGTGTTCAACCAAAAGCAGGGCGATTTTGTGTTTCACCCCGGCCCGATCATGGCCCAGGTGGTCCTAGCCGATGAGATCAACAGGGCAACGCCCCGTACCCAATCTAGTTTGCTCGAGGCCATGGGTGAAATGCAGGTCACTGTCGACGGAGTTACATATCCGCTGGCTGCACCGTTTCTGGTCATTGCCACCCAAAACCCCATCGAATACGAGGGAACCTTCCCGCTGCCCGAAGCCCAGCTTGATCGGTTCTTCATGCGGATTCATCTAGGCTATCCGAGCGTAAGTGAGGAAAAGGCGATCCTACAGCGCCTCCAGGTTGAGCACCCCATTGAGGATATCTCTGCCTGCACAAGCCTAGATGAAGTGGCCGTTATGCAGCGGTTGGTCTGCGATGTGTTCGTAGAAGAATCGGTGCGGGATTACATTGTGCGCTTAACTCATGCTTCCCGCTCTCATCCCCAGGTACAGCTCGGGGCAAGTCCCAGAGGGTCGCTCGCCCTCATGCGAGCAAGCCAAGCCAGCGCCGCACTCCAGGGTCGGGATTACGTCATCCCAGATGACGTCAAGGGAAGTGCCATGAGCGTGCTCGCTCACCGCCTGCTCCTCCGTCCCGAAAGTGTGATGCGGGGAGTGACAGCTGAGGCCATCGTGGGCGAGCTTCTCGAAAGGGTGGCAGTTGGGGCTGAACCTAGGAGCTGAGCTGAAGGGCAAAGGCAGGAATGGCGCCCCAAATATGGAATAAATAGGTGACACATTATGTCATTTTGTCAAAAAGGAGGCGGGCTGCTGTGAAAGAGTTTTTCCCCGAGGTAAAGAAGGTTCAATTCGAAGGCGCTAAGTCCAAGAACCCTCTGGCTTTTCGATACTACAACCCTGATGAGGTAGTGGGCGATAAGACCATGAGGGACCATCTGCGCTTTTCCATGGCTTATTGGCACACCATGACTGGCGGCGGACGGGACATGTTTGGCAGTGAGTCAATGGTTCGCCCGTGGGACGAACTGACAGATCCCATGGAAGTCGCAAGGATGAGAGCCTATGCCAGCTTCGAATTCATGGAAAAGATGCAGATTCCGTATTTCTGCTTCCACGATATCGATCTTGCTCCAGAAGGAAAGACTCTGCGGGAGACCTTTAAGAACGTCGATGAGATCGTGGCCATCATCAAGGACTTGATGGCTCAAACGGGCAAGAAACTGCTGTGGGGGACCGCTAACCTGTTTGGCCATCCCCGCTTCATGCACGGTGCAGCCACTTCGCCCAACGCAGATGTGTTTGCCTATGCTGCAGCGCGGGTGAAGCGCGCTCTGGATATCACCAAAGAGCTGGGTGGAGAGAACTATGTGTTCTGGGGCGGCCGGGAAGGCTACGAAACGCTCCTCAATACAGACATGAAGCTGGAGCTGGATAACCTGGCCCGCTTCTTCGAGATGGCGGTGGAGTATGCCCAAGAAATAGGGTTTACTGGCCAGTTCCTGATTGAGCCGAAGCCGAAGGAACCCACCAAGCATCAGTATGACTTTGATACGGCCTCAGTTCTAGCTTTTCTCCACACCTACGGGCTAGAAAAGCACTTCAAGATGAACATCGAAGCAAACCACGCCACTTTGGCAGGACACACCTTCCAGCATGAACTGCGTTACGCCCGCATAAATGGAGTGTTGGGCAGTGTTGATGCCAATCAAGGCGATGAGCTGCTGGGCTGGGATACAGATCAGTTCCCCACCAATATCTATACGACCACTTTGGCCATGTATGAAATCCTGCTCAACGGTGGGTTAGCGCCAGGTGGACTGAACTTCGACGCCAAAGTGAGAAGGGGCTCCTTTGAACCGGTAGATCTATTCCATGCGCACATCTCCGGGATGGATGCCTTTGCGTACGGCCTCAAGGTAGCACACCGCCTCCTGGAGTCGGGAGAGATTGAGAACTTCATTGCGGAGCGGTATGCGAGCTATCAAGAGGGCATTGGCAAGCAGATTGTCAGCGGTGAAGTGGGCTTTAAAGAGCTTACGGAGTATGTCCTGGAAAACGACCGCCCCATCGCCCTCACTTCCGGAAGACAAGAAATGCTGGAGAACATACTCAACCGCTACATTCTCGATTAACTGCCTCAATCGACGACGGGTCCAGCCCTTTGTGCTGGACCCTTTTTTGGCATGCCCGATGTGAATGTTAAGCCGACTATTGTTGACATATTGTTGTGTCCGTTATAGAATGGTGAACGTAATAAGTTCTAGAAGGGGGGAACAGGGGAGGTATTGTGATCAGAATAGGCACAATGTTGCTGTAATCTGAGTGTGCCTCAATTTCACAATCAACGAGAAAAGCTATGTGTGAGACCACAACGAAGCGGTTTTACCTTGGAATTGCTGAAGATGATGGTGTTTCCATGGCTGTTCTTGGGGATGAGAAAGGAAATGTCATCGGAAAACAACAGGGCAGATCATTTGCCTATCACCGCCTTGGGATGGCAGCAGCGAGAGATAATCTCCACAGCCTAGTGCGCTCTATTCCCGGAATCAGTCGGGCAGATCGCCTGCATACCGTAACCCTTGCCATGCAGTCCTGCAGTGTCCACAGAGAAGATCAGCTTTGTGATCTGGTACATAGTGTGGTGTACACCCGGAATGTTAAGTTTCATAGTTTCGCTGATGCGGCTATGTTGGGCATGCCTGGCAGGAAGCCGGAAATAGTCGTCTTAACTGAGACAGTGGGCTGCATAGTGGGACGAAGTGGAGCAGGCACGATCTGCAGACCTGCCGGTGGCGGAGGTGCTGTGGATATGGTCAAGGCAGCGCTCCGCCGGATTGAACAAGAACCTCATGCCTTTGGCATGCACGAGGTGCGGCACTGTCTCTTGGATTGGCTGGAGCATCCATGCCACAGCCGGGCCCGCGTTACTGCCTGTGCCATTGACGCCTTGGCGGAAACGGGGAATCCCGTTGCGTTGGAGATAGTCCTGCATGGAGCTGGTGCTTTGATCAGAGGAGTGGCGGCTATGATTCGGCAGCTGGGCATCCTCAGTCCGCTGATAGGGTTGTGCGGCTGCGTGGCCCTGGACAGCCAGATTGTGCAGGAGCGCTTCTGCAGCGTAATGGGGCTGCTCTATCCTAACTGCCGTATCGAACCGGCTGAGCACGCTCCCGCGAGGGGAGCGTATATATCGAGTCTCGTGCCCTCCGTAATTTCCACCTGAGATACGGCAGGTTTTTTGATGAGATTAGGAGAATGTTATTGCAAGAAGTGTGAAGAGATATGCATTGCAGAAGGAGGGTGATGGTCAAGTATTTGGTGTCCAAGCATGACAGGCTGCGTGCCTGCTGAGATGCACCGTGAATCTGTGAATGCCTTTGTTAACACAGTTGAAGGAGGTCTTAAAGTGAAGTGTAGATTTAGGCACAGTGTGGTTCTTTTGGTTGTCTTAGGTCTTATGCTGGGGATGGTGGGCAGCGCCGCTGCTCAGAAGATCAAGATCACTTGGTGGATTAATCCCTGGCGAATCGCCCCGCCTGGGATGGACCCCAGTCAGGCGCCGACAGCAGAGGATTTTCCAGAGTGGGTAAGTCAAGAGTTCATGCGCCTTAATCCTGATGTAGAAGTAGTCTATGAAGTGATAACCAATGCCGGCGCAAGCGAGAAGATTTCCGCGGCGATACTGGCCCGGCAAACCCCTGACTTGATGAAAGATGTAGTGTGGCGCAAGGAATGGGCAGAAAGAGGCTTGCTTGAGCCCATCGACGATTACGTTGATCCAGAAGATTGGGAAGACTGGTATGAGTTGACCTTGGCCAAGGGACGGGTCAACGGTAAGCACTATATCTTCCCCTGGAACAACTCCAGCAACGGCATGGGCAGCGCGATGCTGATCAACCCGGCCATCTTTGAGGCCAGAGGGGTAAAGATGCCTGAGCTGCCAACCCGGTCATGGACCTTTGATGAGTTCCTTGAGGCAGCTAAGCAGCTGTCATGGGACGAGGACGGCGATGGCGTAAACGACCACTACGCCTTCTCGCTGGCTGCTAGTGATCTTCACAACTGCATTGCCTGGCTGTACGTCTTCGGAGGGAGAATGTTTAACGAAGACGAGACCGAGGTCATCATTAACAGCCCCGAGGGCGTAGCTGGCCTGCAGTTCATGGTTGATGCCATTTACGAGTACCAGATTGCTCCCAAGGGCGCAGAAGGTATGGGTATCTACGATGTAATCGGCCTCTTCCATCAAGGCAAGACCGCTATCGGCTACGGCGGACCTTATGAGATCGGCCGCATCGACCGCTATGTGCGAGAAGGTCAGCTCGAAGAGGCTTTCCCAGTGCACATCGCGCCATTCCCACACTTCCCGGAATATGGCCCAGTGGCATATCACACCAGCGGTGGGTTCATTGTGTTCCGACAGCAAGACCCGGTGAAGCGGCAGAAGGTCATGGAGTTTGCCAAGTTCCTCACCAACTTTGAGAACACTGCTGCTCTGAAGACCCTACTGTACGTGACCGCTCGGAAGTCTGTGAATGAGGTCCTCTACGAAGACAGCCCGTTTGCAGATGAGATCAGTGTATACACTGCGGCGATCGAGAATGGCTACGAGTTCTTCGGCAGTGAAGACATTGAGTGGTCGTTAGTAAGTGCACATCTCCAGGCAGCATTTGAGGCCGCCTTTGCTAGGACCAAGACTCCGCAGCAGGCCCTGGACGATTTCGCACGGGAAGCCAATCGCATCTTGTTTGGTAAATAAGAGAAGTAGACTCAACTGACGGGAAGGCTCATCCGAGCCTTCCCCTCTGGAAAGGAGCTGGTGCGCCTTGACCGCACTACGTGCGCTCGGCAAGCGCCTATACAAGGGGCGTTGGGGGTATTTTTTTATCCTGCCGAATTTCGCCATTTTTGCCATATTCTTCTTAGTACCTGTGGTCTGGTCGATGGTGCTGTCCCTATTGGATTATCAGTGGTGGGGAACAGAGTTTGTGGGGCTGCGTAACTACCAGAGTTTGCTCGGTGACCGGATCTTTTGGAAATCAATCGTGAACACGGCGTACTATACTCTGGGAGTCGTACCGCTGTGGTTAGCCAAGGCCCTATTGGTTTCAGCACTGATCTTTCCGTTTCGGAAACCAATCCAAACGTTCTTTAAGGCCGCTTTCTATCTTCCCCACGTTACATCAGCAGTCATCATCTCCATGATTTGGCTTTGGATCTTTAACCCACCGTTTGGGCTCTTGAATTATCTACTGCGATATGTGGGGATCGAACCCATCGCGTGGCTGGGCAATACTCGTACCGCTATGCCAGCGCTGATTTTCATGCAGGTAGTCATGGGCGGAGGCTCGTCCATCGTTCTGCTGTCTGCAGCCATGAACGGCATTCCTGCCTATCTCTATGAAGCAGCTGAGCTCGATGGCGCCAAGCCGACACAGGTATTCTTCAGAGTAACACTGCCTCTGCTGCGGCCGACGCTCCTGTATCTGGTTGTCACTGGTACCATAAACTCGTTCCAGGTTTTTACTAATATCTATCTCATGACCTCGGGAGGCCCCCAGTTCTCGACTACGACCATCGTGTACATGATCTACGACAAGGCCTTCTCGCAGTTCCAGTTCGGACCGGCATCGGCCATGGCCATGGTGCTGTTTGCGATCACCGCAGTGTTGGCCATAGTCCAGTTCCGCTGGCTGGGTCAGGAAGTTGAGTACTAGGGGGGATAGGAATGTTACTCGAAGACAAACGCACGCGGCCGCGGCATTATATCGCTGTTTTGTTCCTCTTGGCGGCAGCACTGTCGGCAATTATCCCTTTGTACTGGATGATCATGACAGCGGTGCAGCAGCCTACTCTGGCGGTTACCTTTCCGCCTGAGTGGTTTCCGTCCAATCCCACCTGGATAAACTTCCAACGGTTTCTAGCCCGTCCAGGAGTGATGCGCTGGACAACCAACAGTTTGTTCGTAGCTTTGGCCGTCACGGGAATCCAGATTTTCACTTCCGCAATGGCAGGATATGCCTTTGCGAAAAAGACCTTTCCTGGAAGTAATGTGATATTCTATCTTTATATTGCTTCCATGATGGTACCTGTTCAGGTAACACTGGTCCCTCTATTTCTGATCATGACGTCTCTGGGTTTTCAAGACACGTATGCCGGCCTGATTCTGCCTGCTATCGCTGGTCCATTCGGTGTGTTCTTGATGAAGCAGTTCATCTCGACACTGCCCACAGAGCTCATCGAAGCGGCGATCATTGACGGCTGCGGCGAAGTGCAGACGTTTGGGCGGGTCATTCTGCCTTTGGCCAAGCCCGGTCTGGCGGTATTGGGGATCTTTACCTTTATGGGGCAGTGGAATCAGTTCCTGTGGCCTTTGATCATTACAAATTCAGCTAACATGCGGACACTGCCTGTTGGTCTGGCTCTGCTCCAGGAAGAGCTGCCGATGCAGTACGGCCTGCTCATGGCGGGGGCAACTTACGCAGCAATTCCCATGATTGTGATCTTCTTCATGTTCCAGCGCTATTTCCTCCGGGGAATCACTGTTGGAGCATTGAAGGGTTAGAAAGGTTGGCTATGCTGATAACCCTTGATCTAGATGGTGTATTGATGAAGAACCCCTTCTCCACAGCCGTTTTCCCGATCATTACAAAGCAGTTGGGGGAAAGGCACGGCCTATCGCACAAAGAGGTGATGACCCTAATCCGGAAAGAGGTAAGGGTCAGAGCGGCGAGAAGGGATTATGTGGCTGCCTATGACTGGGATGACATTGTGGCTACTGTAGGCCACAGCCTAGGGTTCGAGGGGGCGATCGATGTGGCGGAGCTGGTCCGGCAGAACTGCACCCCCGAACACATTCACAGCTATCCAGGAGTGCACGAAACACTTGCGCGGCTGAAGGAGGCGGGGCATGTGCTCGTGGCCCTGACCAATGGATTTGCCAAGTACCAGGTGCCAGTTCTGGAGGGCCTGGGATTGATGCAGTATCTCTCAGGTATCTATACCCCAGAGGTTACTGGCTTCGCAAAACCAGAGGCAGAGTTCTTTGCGGCGGCTCGCCGAGACTTCGGCTTCCCCCATGTGCACGTCGGAGATACGGTGGCGCATGATGTGTGGGGTGCAAAGCAAAGCGGTGCCGTGACAGTGTGGCTATACCACAATCTCCTGGAGGAGATTGCAGGCCTGCCCCTCATGGAACGCACCGGTCATCCTAAGCTTTTGGAAGTCATTGCTGAGGTCTTGGCGAGAGACCTAACTGCAGATGGGTATCCCGATTTGACCCCCCAGGACTGCATGCCTGACTATGTCATGGCGGAAATCAACGATCTGGTTGAGGTTGCTCAACATGTGCAAGAATCACACCAGCGCGGCCCAGCGGAGGATTAGGGGCAAGATTACTGGGACAAGCAGAGTAAGGGTGACCCCAGAATAGAACGCAATCAGGGTAACCTGTGCACTGGTATGTTTGCTGATTATGGGCAGCGTCACGTCCATGGTTGTGGCGCCGCCCGGTGCAACTGCCGGCAGGTGTCCGAGCCGGGCTGCCACAATGGGAATCAGCACGATCGCGATGATTTCTCGAAAGACGTTGGCAAGGAAAGCCAAAGCTCCCAGGGACACGTCGTAGGTTTCGGCGATGAGGACGCCAGAGAGAGAATACCAGCCAAAGCCGCTGGCCACCGCCGCTGCTTCCAGAGGATGGAGGCCCAGCAGCACATTGATAAGCAAGGCTCCGCCAATAGAGCCAACCGCGATCAAGAAGGGAATGGACAGGACCGCCTTGGGGAGGGCTTTGATCTGGCGAACCAGATTTCCGGTGCGGCCGAGATCCAGCCCTACTACAAACAGCATGATCGCCAGGAACCATTCTGCGCTGCCTTGGATGAAGGGGAGCAGTGCTGGGCTGATGATAAATCTCCCGCACAGGATCCCCAGAAGTACGGCAGCGATGATGCATACTGTCATGACCGGCCTCCTTCCCGGCGGAGTTTTCGAAATAACATGACGCCGGCATCGACTGCGAGTACGCTGCCGGCTACTGCTCCTAAGGCCAGCAGCAGCGCCTTAGAGCCCAAATCAGGGATGTTGGCCATGGTAACTGGATCGGCACCGATCCGAACACCCATGGCAAAGAGCATAAGCAGCAGTGCGGCGCTGGCCGCGCGGCCGGCCCAGGCGTGGAGCTGCTGGGGAAACTGAGGCCATCGTCCTACGCATAACCCGAGAACAAGTGCGGCAAAGAGTAGAACCAATCAAAATCGCTCCCTCGCTAAATTCGTCCCAAAGAACAGTATATTCGACACCAATGCAGCCTCTCCTTTGCTCAGATAGCATGGAATACGTCCAGTTGGAGACTATACTACCAGACGAATCTCAAAGGAGGGCGGCTATGTCAACGACTGTTCTCGGACATCCACTTACCAAGACTCAGCTCAAGGACGCTATCCTTACCTTTGCCCAGGGGCGGGATACAGGCTATTTGGGGACAGTGGGCCCTGACGGGGTGCGGGTTAGTCCGGTGCGGTATTTTATGGACAGCGACCTCAATGTCTACATCCATTCCAAAGGCGGCGGCAAGTTTACCAATTTAGCTCATGATCCCAACGCCTGTCTGCTGGTGACAACACCATTCCAGGATGACTTCCACAGAGTTCAGGGGGTACAGCTGTTTGGTAAAGCGCAGGTAGCTGAACCTGGTTCGCAGCTCTATGCGATTTCCGAAGAGCTGTGCCCGTGGCAGCATCCTGAAGATGTTCGCTTGATTTATCTCCATACCAACCGAGCTGTATACGTCGATCGGATAACAGGCGATGTCAAGCAGGAATGGATTCGGTGAGGGTAGGGCGCATCCCAGGCGTGGGGGCGCCCTGTTTCTTATAGACAAACCAAGGAGGAAGTCGAGGATGAGAACGGCGGCGTTGGTAATGTGCTTGCTGCTGGTGGGGACTGGATTTGTGGGCGCGGAGGGTCTCAATCCATATTGGGAGCGTATTGGTGCTGGCCTTCCCAACAGCGTGGTGGTTATGGAAAATGTCTATGAGCGGTATGATGGTCTTGTGAACATCGGGACGCGCACACCGGTACTGTGGGGATTAACCAGCCCAGAATTGCAGGAAGAGATCAATGCGGCAATTGCCAGTTCGGTGCAGGGATGGATTGAGGAAGTAACGACTGCGGCTGAAAGCTTCGCAGCAGACGACGATTTTGAGTTTGCGGTGCACTTCCTGCCCTTCCAGCTCTACATTGAGTATGAGACTAAGTACAATCGAGGGGGCCTCCTGAGTCTCGTTCTAACCGTCTACGAGTTCCTAGGCGGAGCACACGGCATGACGTATCTGATACCTCTCAACGTCGATTTAACGACAGGCCGCTATCTCACCTTTGCTGATCTCTTCCCCGATGGTGATTCCCGCAGAAGGATGGCCGAAGTGGTTGATGCCCGGATCAAGGCAGAGCCAGAGATCTTCTTTATCGATGCGTTTGACGAAGCGATGTTTCACCCAGAGCAGCACTTCTATTTTGCTGATGGAGAAATCGTGGTCTTCTTCGATTTGTACGATATCGCCCCGTATGCCTCGGGAATTCAGGAGTTTTCGCTGTCTGTGAACTGACCGACCATTTCAGGTCGGGTCTTTTCTTTTTTTTTTGCTTTTCTGCTTGACAGCGCCATCCATACTGTATATATTGAACACGTACGGTATAGGCAGTATGTACAACAAGTACGCTAGGGGAGATGTGTAGTTAATCATGCGTATTGTAATTTCCAATACATCGCGCGATCCCATCTATAAACAGATTGCCGATCAAATTCGGGATGCGGTACTGAAAGGAGAATTGGCGGAAGGAGATGCTCTGCCTTCAATTCGGGGCTTGGCGAAAGAGCTGGAGGTGAGTGTTATCACTACCAGTCGAGCCTATGAAGAGCTGGAGAGCGCAGGGATTGTCACGTCTGTCCCTGGTAAGGGTTCGTTTGTAGCGGGACAGAATCAGGAGCTTCTGAGGGAAAAGCGCCTGCACCTCTTGGAAGAGAAGTTGGCAGATGCTGTCAGAGACGCGAGGCTTATGGGCTTATCTTTGACGGACATCATGGAGATTATCAGGCTGCTGCATGAAGGAGGAGAATGACTTGGAGACAGTATTGCGCCTCGAGGGTGTGTGCAAACAGTATGCCGATTTTGCCCTGCGCAATGTTTCTTTCAAACTTGACCGTGGTTTTGTCATGGGCTTGATTGGGCCCAACGGTGCTGGAAAAACCACTACCATTAAGCTCATCATGAACCTGCTCAGCCGCGATCAGGGACGAATCGAGCTGTTTGGGCTTGACAACATCGCGCATGAGATGACTGTGAAAGAGAAGATTGGGTTTGTGTACGACACTGTACCGTACTATGGTGTACTCACCATCGGAGAGATGAAATCCTTGATCGCTCCGTTTTACCGTCAGTGGAACGAGTCTCAGTTCCAGCGCTATCTCAGGGACTTTGAGCTCAATCCCAACCAGCAGATCGACAAGCTCTCGAGAGGAATGAAAATCAAATTTCAGCTGGCCATGTCCCTGTCCCATGGTGCGGAGTTGATCATCATGGATGAACCTACTTCCGGGCTGGACCCGGTGTTCCGCAGTGAACTTTTGGATGTTCTGTACGATTTCATCTTGGACGAGGGAAGGTCTGTGCTGTTCTCGACTCACATTACCACAGACCTGGAAAAGATCGCGGACTACATCACTTTTCTGAACAGGGGAGAAGTCTTGTTTTCGCTGCCCAAGGACGAGCTGCTCGAACGCTACGCACTTGTAAAGGGCGGCCTGGATATCCTCAATGACGGTTCTGCAGCAGGCCGCCTGATTGGCGTCCGCCGCGGACAGACTGGCTTTTCCGCACTGACTGCGGACCCTGAATCGCTTTCCCGCCATTACGGGAGTAGACTCACGCTTGAAAGGGCTTCGCTTGATGATATTATGGTGTACCTAGTGAGGGGTGAGCGCAGTGTATAGAATCGTGCATCTGATCCGCAGAGATTTAATGCTGCAGAAAGGACAGCGGACGCTATTGTTTGCCATAGTGCTGAGCGTTGTGGCAGGCATCGTTGTGGCCAATTCGCCTGCATTCGCGGTGGGCACCATTATGCTCGTCGCGTACCTTATGACTGTCTACGTGAATGCCTATGACTTCAAATATAACGCGGAGTTGGGTTATCGCAGTCTGCCTGTTCCCCCGGCGACTTTAATCATCAGCCGCTATCTGGCGGTGGTAGTGTTTGCTGCGCTCAGCCTGGGGATCAGCATCGCGGCATCGCTGGTTCTTAGAGCTACAGGGGTAATTAGACTAGATTCCGGATGGACACTACCGCTTGTGACCCTCACGTTGAGTGCAGTGGGACTCTACTTTGCTGTGTTCTTTCCGCTGTACTATAAATTGGGTTATATGAGTTCCCGCTGGGTCAATTACTTTCTCATGATCGGCCTGTACATCGGCTTAGGCCGTATGCAGAGTTCAGGACCGTTTTCTCCGAGTATCGATGCCCCTACAATGAGGGAACAGCTGAGCGCACTGGATCTGGGCCCGGTCCTCCTTGCGGCCTTGGTGCTCTTCATCCTGTCTATGCTGCTCTCGATTAGGATCGACCGCAGCAGAGAGCTGTAAGCATCTAGCCGACCCGCTGCCGACGGTTTGTAATGCGCCGCAGGCGGTGCTCTAG
>FZPS01000035.1_pt118 | contig 15372 bp, 12 predicted proteins | sample 1817821 | NCBI WGS metagenome assembly FZPS01 (sample SAMEA104158645, study PRJEB21678) | metagenome | place: Germany | collected 2015-04-21 | reverse complement strand
ATTGAGACCCAGAAACACTGAAAGATGCATCCCTGAAAGGGCGAGCAGATGGGAAAGACCGGTTCTCCGAGCCAGCTCCTTGAGGGGAAAGGCGCTGCTGTCGCTTTGACCGAGGAGAAGCATGAAGGCGAGCGAGCGGGCCCTTTCATCACCGACCGAATGTTCCAACCGGCGACGCATCCCCTCCAGGACGGAACGCCGCCATCGAGCAAATGAAGGGATGTCACGGATCTGAAGATCCTCGGCGATGAAAAGGGAAGATTCCTCATGGAAGGCGCCGACCACCCGGATCGTCGAGGAGGCGAAGAGGATCTCATCACTTGAACCGAGAGCGCTGCACACCCCGGATGCCGAAGCGCCCGATCCATCCGCTGCTTCACACCACGCCACCTTGATGCGCAGCAGTTGGTTCGCGCTCTTGGTCAGGAGCGAATCTTCCAAGAGAACACCTTCAAGAGCGGTGATTCTCTTCGTTTCCAATCCGCAGGTGAAACGGGTGAGATGAACCGCCCGGCCAAAGAGCAGGTAGAGCAGGAAGATGATGAGCGAATAGGAGCACAGGGCGTATCTTCTCCAAGAGCCCCATCTGAGAAAAAGGCCCAATGAACCCAAAAACAGCCCCCCTGCAAGGTACCGGTAATCAAAGAGGGGGCTGAGCGAATACGAAAGATAGCAAAAGAGGATGCACAGAACAGGAAGGCCCATGCCCCCTAAGGGGCGTCATTCCTCGCTTTGCTTCAGAGCGCACCTCAGGGCGAGCAGACTGAGATCCACCGAACCCTCGGAACCTTGAAGATAGAGTTTCGTAGCAAGGTCTTTCCCCCTCGACCGATCCAGCCGCTGAATCCAACGGGCGGTCGGCTTTTCATACACCGCAAGATACCGATCGAGCAGCGTGCGAAGAAGGCTTCGCTCGCTTGCCTCGATGGTGTGTGTCCAGCGGGGGAGCGTTCCCTCGACAAGCTGCTTGGCAAGCTCCTTGGTATCGGCTTTGGCACAGACATCAAGATACTCTTCAATCGAAAAGAGGTTCTCTTGGATTTGCTCACTCCGCTTCCCCCCGATCATCTTCAAACGCTGGCGGTTCTCCTGAGCCAAGATCGAGCGGGTATCTCGACGGGAGAGGGTAATCCATACGACGATCGCCCACCCACTGGAGATGAGGAGCTCATCGATCATCGGAAGCGGATCGCGCACAACCAGCGAGAAGAAGAGATAGCTCACCATGAAAGCGAGCGCACTGAATAAGAGACGGGGAACATACCGTTTGTCCTGAATCCACCGGTCAACGGCAAAGTCGATCTGGCTGAAGAGGGAGAAGGTCGCCTGATCTTTTTGCTGGGCGTTCAGCATTCCGCCGGCATACATCACCACCTGCTCTCCAAGAAGGTCATGCCCTTCCCGGAGAAAGGGGGTCAACGTCAATACCGGTTTATTGTATCGGACAAACGTATAGCACTCGATCACAAAAGTCCCTCCCTCATCTCCTTGACTCGACTCTCAAGGTGTGCATCGAACGCTTCACGGTTCACCGCTTCGGTGGAAAAGAAAAGATAATACTTGATCTTCGGTTCGGTTCCGCTGGGGCGTACAATCACCCGTTCACCTCCTTCCAGATGGAAAATCACCACATCGCTCGGAGGAAGCCCGCCCTCTTGAGGGTTCATCAAGTCCTCGATCTGCAAGATCTTACGCCCGACCAGCTCCTCACCCGCCGTCAGGTCGCGGAAGGACTGCATGACCTTGACCATCTTTTCTTGCCCGGCGGCGCCTTCAAAATCAACGGAGATGACTCGCTCCGTGTAATACCCGAACTCCTGATAGATCTCTCCGAGGCGATCGATCAACGTCTTGCCCCGGTCTTTCCAGTAGCTGAGCATCTCAACGGCGACCAAGGCGGTGGAAACCGCATCCTTGTCCCGGACGATGTTGATCGTCAAGTAACCGTAGCTTTCCTCACAGCCGAAGAGAAAATACTGCTCCTCCCCTTTCGGGCCTTCGAGGAGTGTCATCTCGTTGGCGATGTACTTGAATCCGGTCAATACATCCTTGCAGACCCCGCCCCGCTTCTCGACGATCGCTTTTACCAAGTCCGTAGTGACGATCGACTTCACCACGACCGGTTGTTTCGTCCGGTACCCGGTGGTCATCATCAGATAGTCGGCAAGAAGGACTGCGATCTGATTGCCATTCAAGAGCTGATATTCTTTCTTTTCATCACTCAGCGGGATGGCGATTCCGAGGCGGTCCGCATCCGGATCGGTACCCAGAACAATATCCGCCCCCTTCTTCTTTGCAAGGCGCAACACCAACGCCATCGCATCATGATCTTCGGGGTTGGGTAGCTTCACCGTCGGGAACGATCCATCCGGTTCTTCCTGTTCCTTGACGGTGACATAATCGATTCCCACCTCATCGAAGAGCCGGGTAACCGGCTTGAGGCCCGAGCCGTGCAGGGGAGTATACGCAACGAGGGTTTTGCTCGTTTTGATGATGTCCATGTTGCGAATGGAAGAAAGAACCTCATTGTAGTAGCTTTCTTCCACTTTATCCGGAACCCGAACAAGCAAGCCGTTGGAGCGGGCTTTTTCTTCGGTAATCGTTCGAATCTGTTTCGGCAACACCGCATTGGCCCGATCGGCGATTTGGAAATCGTGCGGAGGGGTCACTTGCGCGCCATCCCTCCAGTACGCTTTGAACCCGTTGTAGGCGGAGGGGTTGTGGCTGGCGGTGATCGCGATTCCGGCGGTGGTTTTGAGATTCCGTACCGCGTAGCTGATCATGGGCACCGGCCTCAGCTCGGGAAAGAGATAGACCGAGATGCCGTTCGCGGCAAGGACAAGGGCGGCCTCTTTGGCAAACACGTCGCTGTAGTGTCGACTGTCATAGCCGATCACCACCGAAGGATGATCCGATTGGGTTTTCAGGTAGTCAGCAAGCCCTTGAGTGACTTTTCGGACCATGAATGTATTCATCCGGTTGGTCCCGCCACCAAGCAGGCCCCGTATTCCGGCGGTTCCAAAAGAAAGGGTGGTATAGAAGCGCTCATAGAGCTCCGCCCACTGGCCGTTTTCCAATTCCGTCTCTACTTCAGTTCGAAACGCTTCTTCGGTTTCTACTTCAAGGTAGAGAGTCGCTTTTTGTCTCAAGTCCTTTTCATTATAACGCATAAATCGCCTCCTTTAGCTCTTCAACCGAATCAACAACACAGGCCCCTTCAAGAGCAACAAGGGCTTCGCGCGGTCTGAATCCCCACGAAACAAGGATTACATCCATGTTCGCCCCCCTCGCACTTTGGTAATCTACTTCACTGTCACCGATGAGCAACATTTCTTCAAGCCCCAAATCCATCTTTTTCACAAAAGGAGTGAATGCACCAACATCGGGTTTTCGGGGATATTCGTCGTTCATCCCCCGAATGACGCTCCACGGGACATCGCCCATCAATTCCGATACGATCCTGAGGGTCAGCTCATGGTCTTTGTTGGAGATGACTCCTAGTTGGTAAGTATCCTGCAAACCGCTGACCAATTCAATCATCCCATCGAACGGTTTTGAATATACCACCGGATGTTCTTCATAATAGGTGTACAAAACGTGAAACAGTTCGGTAAAGCGTTCTTCGCTCACAGGATGATTACGAATCTCCAGCAACCCTTTCAACGCGTTTACCAATCCCCGCCCCACTACGAGTTTTGTTTCCTCTACCGTAGCCGGCTCCAACCCGTCCTTGGCGATTGCGGCGCTGAACGCCGCAGCGATGTCTTCAATCGTATCGATGAGCGTCCCATCCAAATCAAACAGTATTGCTTTAATCTTTGTAGCCATACGGCTATTATTGATGACCCGTGCGCTCATAGTCAACAAACAAAGCAAGAGGAAGGACAGTTATTGATATACTACAATTGAGCGGATGTTATGGCTGGAAGCTTCAGATTAATTGCCAATGGTGCAATGAGTTAGAAGCCTCTTTCGCGCTTTTGGCTGCGGAACTCTGGGAATTGCATGCTATTATACCCCTGTAAATGTATCTTTTTAACTTTTGGACAGCCTACCCCGCCAATGGCTCTTCAGGGCCATCTTGAGCAGGAACAAGCGCTGCGATGAATTGGAGCTGCTCCAAAAGCTTGGGGAGCAGCTCGGAAAGAAGCGAAAGCCGGCCCCGGTCACGATCAAGGGAGCGCAGGCGGTAGGCAAAATCCTGCATCGTTACGACCCGTTCGTCAAAGGAAAGATGTTTGGGCATCGTGTTGGTTTCCTCATATTTGCAGGATCGAAAGAGCGCTTTGCCGTATTTATCATGGTAGGCGCTGGATGCGTACAATCGGCAGATGAGCGGCCGTGCCGGATACACCGAGCAATGGAAGGGCGTATCCGCCCGATACAGCGGGCATCCCGCTCCGCTGTGCCGATAAACTCTTTCGATCATTTCTTCATCTTTGAGTTCAAAGAGCAGATAGGCGGCGATGTAGGCAGCCTCACTGTGGGTGATATCGGGAATGAAGTGTTCGCAGCACGATCCGCACCCCGGCGGGCAGGCGATGCCATAGCGGGAGGCAAATGCATGGGTTGCATTCTCGACATCAGTGTAAAGTTCAGTTAGGGAAGCAATTACTTCTTCGATGTAGGTTCCGGTGCATGCGGGTATATTCATGATTCTGAGCGAATATATCACCAAATGCAGCAGTATATCAAGGAGATTTCTCTTTTCTCTTTTTTTATATCCTACTATACTTCGCCAAAAGGAGGACACCATGGTCACCCGAAGTGAAGCGCTTGCTCTTTTGAAAAAATACACCCCCGATGAGGCTCATCTCCACCACGCCTATTGCGTGGAAGCGACGATGAAAAGCTTCGCTCGGCATTATGGATATGATGAGACCTACTGGTCGTTGGTCGGACTTCTTCACGACATCGATTATGCCCTCTATTCCGACCGACACTGCCAAGTCGCCCCGAAGCTCCTCTCCGAGATCGACGTCGATGAAGCGTTCATCCGGGCGGTGGTAAGCCATGGATGGGGTCTTTGCAGTGATGTTGAACCGGTCCATTTCATGGAAAAGGTGCTCTACACGATTGATGAGCTCACCGGGTTGATCTACGCGAACGCCCTGATGAGGCCGGAGCGGATGAAAGGGATGAGTGTGAAGAGCGTCAGAAAAAAATGGTCCAGCCCCTCCTTCGCCAAGGGGGTGAACCGTGAAGTCATCGCAAAAGGAGCGGAGCTGCTCGGTCTTGAACTCAATGACATCATCGCCCGGACGATCGAAGCTATGGGGGAGATCAGCTCTGAAATAGGCCTCTGAAGCTGTCGTAGGGGTATTCCCCGGAGGCCGCTGCGATCAGAGGGGGCAGTGCCTCATAGGAGGGCAGGACGATCTCTCGGGGAGGAAGCTTCAGCGTTCGTTGGACGTTGCCCCCAAAGAGGCTTTGCATCATGCCTCTTGAGAGACCATGTTCATACAACACCTTCAAGAGGAGGAGCATCCCGCTGAACCCGGGAATGCCGCTTGCCCCCGTTTCCTTGTCGGCGATCGTATGGGGGGCATGATCGCTCTCAATCCAGTCGATCCGCCCTTCAAGCAGGGCTTCAAAGAGCTTTTTACGTGTTTCCTCATCCCGCAGCGGCGGATTCATCTTCGCATAGAGCCTTCGATCTTTCGCCATGTCCCGGTTCAATAGGAGATGATGAGGAGTTACGCCGCAGCTGATTCTCCTTCCCTCCCTCTTGGCTTCTTCCACAAGCAAAAGCCCTTCGATCGTGGACAGGTGGGCGATGTGCAGGTGACCGGCGAAGCCCGCCTCCTTGCTGAAGGAGAGCTGATCCCGGATCGAAGCGACCTCCGCCTCGGGAGGCCGGGCCAAGGATTGGGTTGAAAGATCGGCATTGTCATACAGCTCGGGGCGCAGTAGCGCTTCTTTTTCGCAATGAATCGCAACGACGCCGGTGTAGTTTCGCCTCGCCAGATGGCGGTAGACCCGCCCTTGGATCTCCTCTTCGACAAGGCCCATGTTGCCGGTGGAGTGTCCGGCGAAGAGCTTTAATCCGACTACGGAAGGAAAGAGCTCTTCGCAGCTTTTGACAACCTCGTCGATCTGAGCGGGGTCGCCTGTCACCCCTGCCCAGAGATGATAGGAAACGTTTCTCTTTGTCCTGTTTGCGGCTTCGATCCGCTTGATGATCCGCGCTTTTGTCGTCAACGGCGGATCGGTGTTGGGCATATCGATGACTGCGGTGAACCCGCTTCTTTCAGCCACGAGAAGCCCGTGGGCAAGCGTTTCCTTTGCGCTGAGGTTCCAATCTCGAAGGTGGACGTGCGGATCAATCATAGGCGATCAGGGAGGGAGCATGCTCTTTCAGATACCGGTACTCCATGAACGTCCCCCACCGGCACGTCAGCCGATCTCCGCAGACGCACTCCCCGCACATCCCGATTCCGCATAATGTCATCAGCTCCTGCGAAAGATAGAGCATCTCTTCCTTCACTCCCCCACTGAGTACCGTCCGGGCGGCAAGCGCCATGAAGACTTGAGGGCCGACCAGATAACACGCCGTCTCCCCATCAAACGTTCGTCCATCGAGCAGATCCAGCACCCGCCCCGGTTTTCCTTCATCCGCTACGCAGACGAATGATCCGTAGGAGGAAAGCTTCTCTTCCAGCAGAGCGGTCGTTTCAACCGCTTCGCTGGTTCCGACCAGGATCTCGACCTCTGTTCCTCGTTTGGACAACTGCTCGGCCAGGGCGGGCAGCACCGCCACGCCCGTGCCGCCTCCGATGAGCAGGGCTTTCTTCGTTTCCGGAGGATCGAAGCCCTGGCCATAGAGACCGCGGATATACACTTCGTCACCCTTCCGCAAGGAGCATAGTGCATCACTGAACGGCCCCCTTCGCTTGATCACGAAGGTCAACGGATCGTTGTGGGCTACCGAGAAGGGTTTTTCCCCGATCTGCGGCAGCCATAAAAAGGCGAATTGCCCGGCTTTGGTGGGAAGCCTGCCGTCGAGCCGAAGAATCGCCGTGTCACTGCCGTAGGGTTCATTCTCAAGCACGATGTGCTTTCGATACTCCATCTGGCGATGGGTCTTGATGAAGGAAGCGGAAGAGACCGCAGGCTTTTTTCCGCTATAGAGGAGATGATCCGCCTCCTCTTTGATCGCCCGAAGGTATCGGGGCCAGGAGCGTTGGTCCACCGTGCCGAGAGCGGATCCGATGCCGACGACGTTCGCCCCCGCTTCAATGAGCTTCGCCGCATCCGCCCCTGAATCGACCCCGCCCATTCCGATGATCGGGATCCCCGTCCCGAGCGCTTCCCGAATCTCTTTTATCGCCTTGAGGGCGATCGGAAAGACCGCTTTTCCGCTTTGCCCGCCCTTTCCGCCGAGCTTGTTCTGGAGAATCGGCTTCCTGGATGCAGGATCGATGTGCACCAGTGGACCGACCGTATTGATCGCGACGATCCCGTCCGCTCCCGCTTCGACGACCGCTTTGGCGATCGAAGCGATATCTTCAACGTTCGGCGTCAATTTCACAAACAGGGGCGCCTCGCATTCGACGGTGTTCGCCTTGATGAAGCGCACGTAATGGGCGGCAAGCGTAAGGTTCTCCCCGATCGTCGAGCCGTACCCCGGCTCGGCGTGCGGGCAGGAGAAGTTCAGTTCCACAAGATCGGCGACTTCATCAAACGCTTTGACGAGTGTTACGAAGTCTTCGGGCGTGGAGGCGGAGAGCGACACATTCAACAGAGCTCGGAAGGAGTGGGTTTTCCTGAGCTCTCGAAGTTCATGGAGGGCCACCTCCAGCCCGGGATTTCTCAGCCCTACCGAGTTTCCGAACGTTCCTTTCTCCACTTCGCAGATGATCGGTTCGCGGTTCCCCGGGTTCGGTTCGTTCTGGAAGCTCTTGGTGGTGATGAGATCGATCGCCTCCACCGACTCATCGAAGTAGCGGATCAGTTCCGCTTTTGTGGAACCCACCCCGCTGACGGTGGCAAGAAGAACCTCTTGATTCATCAAGCGTTGAAGCACATCACTCATAGCGAGCACTCCTCGATGAGAGTTCGCAGAGAACCCTCGCATTGATCGAGCCAGTCATCCGGCGCCGGGCCCTTTTTCCACGGATGGGTCAAGGCGCTGGAGCTGTTGATCCGAACCAATGGCAAGGGATAGTTCACCTCGCGGAGGATCCTCATCACATCGGTTGCGGAGCCTCCCTGGCTTCCCACTCCCGGAATCAACAGCGGAATCGACTGCTCGGCATATGTTTTGGCGATTGCTTTCAGCTCCTCCGGATTGGTTGCCCCGACCACCGCTCCGACATGCCCCTTCCCGGCATTGTAGGCGATGATCTGCTTGGCCACCGCTTCATAGAGCGGAATCTCGCTGTGCAGGATGAGGTTCTGCAGATCCTTCCCCCCGGGATTGCTCGTTCGATTGAGAATGTATGTTCCAAACGTGGAATCCTGAATGAACGGTCCGACGGAGTCGCTGCCCATATAGGGGGCGACGGTGATCGCGTTCGCTCTCCACCGTTTGAACGCTTCATCGGCGTAGTTCCGGCTGCTTGTCGCAATGTCACCACGCTTTGAATCGAGGATGATTGGAATATTGGGAAAGAAGTTTTCCAAGAGATCGAAGAGATCGGCCAGGGCGAGCGAACCTGAGAACTCCTCCTCCCGGGGATTGTCCAGCACAGCATAGTAGCCGATATTCGGCTTGAACGCAGCCGGCAGGAGGCCCGAAAGATTCATCCGCCGAAAGAGCTGTTGGAAGTAGGTGTTCAGCCGGTGGCGGATTCCCTGTTCAGCATGGGGAAGAAGCTCCGGCTTCACATCCAAGCCCATACACACCACGTTTCCGACCTGCTTTGCACTTGTTTCAAGCAATTCCCTGTACGTCATCCTTCCTCCCTCATGAAGCCCCGCTCTATTCCCCATCCGAAGGGATCGCTGCTCCATGCCTCGAGGCTTTCCGCCTCGGATCGTGAGATATACCCTTCTTTCAGGGCGCTTGAGAGCATCACTTCATAGGTGAGAATCGTATGAAATGCCGCTTTCGGGTTCAATGCGGCGAACGCTTCTTCGGCTGCCGCAAACCCATAGGTGAAGATCGCCAGCGTATAGGGGCACTGCCCCTTGGCCGCGACGATCGCTTCGACGGCGCTCGTCGATGAAAGACCGGTGGAGATCAGATCTTCGATCAAAAGGACATGGGTGTTCTCATACGTTCCGCCTTTCGCCAGCCCCTCGATCCGGTTTCCGAGGCCGTGCCCTTTGCTTGAGGAACGGACATACGAAAGGGGTTTTCCCAATCGATCGGCCAAGGTGGTTGCGTGGGGAATTCCCGCCGTCGCTGTTCCGGCGATCGAATCGGGATCGTACTCCAACGCGTTCAGAATCGCTTCAAACCCTTCGGCGACGAGCGCCCGAACTTTGCCGGAAGCGAGCAGGCGTCGGTTGTCGTTGTAGATCGGCATCCGGTAGCCGCTGACCCACCGAAAGGGATCGATAACATTGAGGCGAATCGCCCCGAGCTCGAACGCCACCCGGGCGATTTTCGGCCCATATGCTTGAGTAATTTTTTTGAGGTTGTTCATAGCTTCTTAACTCTATCCTATTTCCTGCTGCGCTTCCATATTTCTTTGAACCCATGCTCTTTGCCGCAGTAGGCGCAGGCAAAGGTGTTTTCCTGCGTTCGATAAAAGCGGGCCATGACCCCTTCCTCCTGGCTGGGATGGCTGATGCACGCCTCGTTCGTGCACCCGAGATCTTCAAAGTTGTAGATTCTCGGCGGCAACGAGAGGCGGAACTTGCGCTGAACCTTTCCGTCTTTGATGAGATTCAACGTGGAGCCCGGGGCGACGGCCGCCAAGCGCTTGAGGTGCTTGCGATCGAGCTCATAGGAGCCGGGGCGGAAGATGATCCCTTTATGGATCCCTTGCTGTCCGCTGGAAACCCACTCCCCTCCCTTTCCTCGATCCAGTTCCAATACGCTGCTGATCAGGCGCATATGGTCGCGGATCTCACCGATCTCATACCCGCGGAGGATGTGGTCGATGACGATTCCATCGTGAATCGGTTGCACCCCTTCGCTGATCCGCTTCTCCTGGGGGACTCGGTCCTCTAGGTTCACTTCCTTGATGTAATCCTCCTCTTCGACGACCAGAGGCCTTGCCGAGACAAACTCACCCCCGATCTTTCCTGCGATCAGGGCAAGGAGGACGATTCGGACATACATCCCGTTGATGCTCTGCCGCTCCCATCCGTTCAGCGGCGTTTCATCCAGAAAGGTGGGAATCGTCGGGTGCGCCTTATGGCGGGGAAGCGGATGATAGAACTTCGTATTCAGAGGCAGAAGGGGAATCAGCTCTTCCCGGAAGGTGATCGCCCGCCTCAGCTCCGCTTCCTTCTTCAGGACCTTGTCACCCATCCGTTCCAGCTGAGGACGGGTAAAATACCACTTTGGGGCGATTGCCGTTTCTTTGAGGTAGGCATCGATCGAGTCGAAGGTTCGCACGGTGAACCCGTGGTCTTTCATCTTGTGGAGGTATGTTTCAGGCATCGCCAGCTCGGGCGGTGCAATCAGGTCTACAGTGACGTTCTTAAAGATCTTCAAGCCGTCCGCTTTGGAGTGGACCGTTCGCCCGTGATACAGATCTCCGACCAGGGCGAGGTGAAGGGTTTCCGTCGACCAGTTGTTATCCTCCAGGAACGTGAACTCATCAAGCAGCTCTTGGGTGGGGTGCTCGTGTTTGCCGTCACCGGCGTTGATGAACGCCGGTTTTCGCTTCAAGCCGTTTCGTCTGGCGTAGGAGGTGAGGCTCTCCTCCAGATAGGTGCATACTCCCTCGACTTTGCTCCGGACGATGAAAATCGTATTGGAGTAACCGCTGAGGGTATAGAACGTGTCCGCGTAACTTTCCCCTTTGTTGAAGGAGGAGGAACCGCTGTTGAGATCCGAGACCTTTGCGTGATGGAACTTCGCAGCGTTGCGAAAGGATTCCTTCGTCCTCGTCGAATCTTCCAGAAACACCTCATAGATTCCGAAGTCCGGATCATCGATTCGATATCGGTTCAGCACGGCTTCGTCTTGAGTCTCGAACGCGGATTTGAGAATCCGCGCGTGCTCAAAGAGGTACAGCCGTTCTTCTTGTGAAAGATCGTCGATCACGCACAGTGATCGGCCATAAAACGTACCCATCGTTCTCCTCCCGAATAAAAAAAGCCGGCCCTAAAGCCGACTGTGTGCAACAACATTGGATTCAGATTTCCGAACACGGTAGAGTGCATGTGCCTTCATCTGAAGCCTCCTCATTTCTGTTCTGTACAATATCAAAGAGGAGCGACTCTGTCTATCCGATGCCGCCTATTTTTTCCCGCGCGCCGCTTCGTCTCCCTCGATCGCGGAAAGAAAGTCAATCACCTTATCCTCGGTCATGGGGTGTTTCGGGGTATCTTTGAAAGCGGCCGGGGTGAAGACCGGTTTCTCTTCGCCGGTTTCATCACGCTTCTCAGCCAGTTCCTTCGATCTGCTACCTGCATCTCCGGAAACAACCGGCTTGAAGATCAGTTTCTCTTCGCCGTTTCCATTGTTCTTCTCCTCCATTTCCTTCAGGTTCATGTAGGGAGCGTGCGGACCGAACGCCCGAACCGGAGTGAAGAGCGCCGGCAGTTTTCCGCGGATCTTGACGTCCTGTTTGTACCGTTTGCGATACCATGAAGCGGTTCGCCTTCTGGGGAGATAGCGATATTTCCGCCCGAACTTTCGTTCGGTCTTTCCCATTTTATAGGAAACCGAGTAGCCATATGTTCCATAGCGGCTGTGCTTTGAAGGCATCACTCCGTTGAAGACGAAGCCGGCGACCTGAACATTCGCGTTGATCAGGCTTTCCAGAAGGTCGCGCAGAGCGATACGGCTGGTCACTCCCGCCCGGACGGTGATGATCAAGCCGTCAACGTGTTTGGCGATTGCAAGCAGCTCGCTCGCCGCATCGAGCGGAGGAGCGTCGATGATGATGTAATCGTAGATATTGGAAAGCATTTTCGTCCAGGATATATATCTTGGGTTGGAGAAAATCGCCGCCGGCACCAAGGGTGACGATCCGGCGGGAAGCAGGTGGAGGGTGCTTACGTCTTCAAGCGGTTGGACGATGCAATCCTCCAAGGAAACTCCGCTGGTAACCGCGTCGACCAACCCGACACTCTGGTGTTCAAGGCGGAAGAAGCGTTCCATGCTCGGCAGGCGCAAGTCTCCGTCGACGACCAATACCTTGTTGCCCAGTTGGGCCAAAGCGAGGGAAATGTTCGCCACGATCATGCTCTTTCCCTCGGCCATCGAACTGCTGGTGATCGAGAAGACTTTTTTTCCGTCCATCGAATAGATCATGTTCGCGATGAGCTTGAGGCGTTCCGCTTCAAACGAGTTCGGATGGGTACGAACCATGAACATCGGATACACATCCTTTTGATATGTTTTCATGATCGGAACCCATCCCAGCATCGGAGCGTTTCGACCGACGATCCGTTGAACCTGTTCCTCATTCTGGATCGATGTATCCAAGGACTCCACCAACAGGGCGAGCAGCAGTCCGATCGCCGAACCCAAAAGCAGGGCTACCGCCAGGATCAGGAGGGAGTTGGGACTGACCGGCCTGAGCGGCAAGTTCGCCATGTCGATCACTTTCACGTTTCCGCTGACTGAAGCTTCCAAGAGCTTGATCTCCTCAAGCATCTCCCGAAGCTTCAATCCGATCGCTTCGCTGATCTGAACATCCCGAAGCAGTTCGGAAAGGGTACGCTCCAGAAGGGGCAGGCGGGAAAGCTCTTCTTCAAACACCTCGGCTCGGCCCTGAAGAATATCGATCGACACGCTGGTCGTGAGAATCTGGGCGATGTTCTGGGCCAGTGAATCAATGTAGCAGCATTCGATAAGCTTTCGAACCCGATTCAGAAGACTCTTCTTCGTTGTATCGATCGCGTTGTTGATGGTGAAAATCCGGGCAAGCGTTCCTTCGGAAAGGGCTCCTTGACCGAGGTTTGTCGGTAGCGACTCGTACATCGCCAGCTCCAGCAGCCACGATTCAAGCTCACTGAGCTTCTTTGAAATCTCCTCATCGCTTCTGATCATTGTCAGCAGTTGATCGGAGGTGGTGCCGCTGGCGGCGATGAAAGGTTCGTGGGAGCGGAAGCCGATATACGCTTCTTCAAGCTGAAGCTTAAGAGGCTCGAGTCGAAGGTCGTAGTAGGATATCTGGTTTACCAGCAGTGAGCTCTTGTCGGAAAGCTGGATGATCTCGCTTCGCTCCTTGAAATCTCCAAGTCGGTCGTTCGCCTCTCTGAGGGCCTGATCGTTGATCGGGATCTGGCTCTCGATGAAGGTCCGCTGAGCGGTCTTCGAGTTCCGGGCAATGGAGGTGAGCATACTGTCATAGCTCTCAGCCAGAACATTGGCAAAATCCCGGGCAAAGAAGCGGTTTGCGTCGGTGACGCTGATGCGGACGATGTTGGTGTCCTTCACCGTGGTGACGGAGATCTTCTCCTTCACCGAGTTGGGAAACGCGATGTTCATCGCATAGGATTCACCTTCGTCGTTTTCATACCGGGTGAGATCAAGCCGCGCCAAAGCCTCGTTGATGTTGCTGCGGGAGGTGATGAGCTCGACTTCGGTCGCGATCTTCGCTCCCGAGGAGGTGACGCTGAGCAGCGAATCGATCGATGAGGAGTTTTGAATCGGATTGACGAGGACGGAAACCTGAGATTCATACAGGGGAGTCGCCCAGAAGAGATACCCGACCGCCGCGCCGCTTACCAGCACGAGGCCGAGAAGAAACCAGAAGAACCGCTTGCGGAAGATCGAGAGAAGCTCTCTGATCGTCATTCCTTCTTCATCGAATTGTTGGTGAACTGTATATTGGTCATCATATGCCTGATTCATTCGCTGCTCCTATAGGGACCGCACATCTTTGATGATGCTCAACGTTGTGGACACGATTCCCAATATTGCGGCAACCAGTCCGACAATGGCTACAGTCGGTGCGATATCTTTCGTAAAGGTGTTCTTCTTGACGATGATCGTCGAGCTCGGGGGGACTTCTTCTTCGGTTTTGGCGATTTTCCTGCCGTCCTCACCTTGGACTTTCACCGACAGGGGGAAGGAAGCGTCATCGCTGTAGCCGCCGGCCAGCGCGATATAGTAGCTGGAACTCTTGTTCGGTGCATACGCGTACATTCCCGAGCGCACCACCCCGCCGGTAACGGAGACGAAGCGTTGGCTGAACGGAATCATGATCGCATCGCCGTTTTCAAGAGTACGGGTCGAGTTCGGGTCCTGCCCATAGAGAATCCGCTGCAGGTCAAGGTTGATTCGCTGTCCGTCACGAAGGATATACGCCCGCTCGAGATCGCTGATCGAAAGTAGCCGGCCGCTCAGGGTTTCAAAGACGTGCTTGATCGTCTCGCCCGGGTAGAGCTGATAGAAGATCCGACCCGAAACATACCCGGTCAACGATGAAGAGCTGAGGGTGTTCGCCGCCTCGGTCGAGGAGATCGCCCCCTCGATGAGAATTGATTGCGGCATCGGCCCGAGCAGGTCGACGTATACCTTGTCAAGGTGCCGCACTTCAAACTGTTGGTCCTTCAGCAGATCCGCGTACAGAATCGTCCAGTCGTTCAGCTCCTCGTCGAACCGCTGGATCCGGATCCGCTGGATATCGCCGCCCGAGAGGACGCCTCCGGCGTAGTCGGTGATCAACGAAGAGAGGTTCTCTCCCTCCTGAAGCTGATAGCTTCCCGTTCGATACACATGACCGTCGATGTGGACCAGCCGTTCGGCCCGGCCAAGGCTCACGACATCTCCGCTTTTAAGCAACGGGTCTTCTGTAAGAACTCCTTTGCGGAGAGCGAGGTAGAGATCATAGGTGTTCCGGCTTCCGTCGGCGTGGGTGATGGTGATCGTACGGGTCGAGGTGTAGGGGGTGGCCGCACCGACGACTTGTGAGAGCCGGGTAAGGCCCCATGCCTGGACGGTCCGCGAGCCGGTAACCTCCCCGATCACCGAGACATAGAAAGAACCAACCCCGGTGAAGACCACTTGGGGGTTGGAGTAGCTGTGATACGCTTCGATGAGATCGGTGATCTTTTGACTCATGTGCTGAAAGGTAAGCCCTTGCCCGTTGACGCGGCCAAGACCGGGCAGCACCACCTGATATGCTTCATTGACCTGCAAATCCAGCGTTACCGTTTTCAATCCGTCAAGATAGATGACCCGGTAGGTGTCTCCCGGGGTTACGGGATAGGAAGGCTCGCTGATCGCATTGAGGAGCCGCTCATCCCCGGTCGGTATCGTCGAGGTTACAGCAAGGCCCAGCTGCTCGGCAT
>FZPS01000051.1_pt206 | contig 15392 bp, 15 predicted proteins | sample 1817821 | NCBI WGS metagenome assembly FZPS01 (sample SAMEA104158645, study PRJEB21678) | metagenome | place: Germany | collected 2015-04-21 | reverse complement strand
GCCCGCAACCGTTACACGTTCTACGCATCGGTGGCGGATAAGGAAGGCTATAAACAGATTAGGAATATCTTTAGTGAAACGGCCGATCACGAAAAGGAGCATGCAAAGAGATTTTATAAATTCCTGCTTGCAGGACTTGAAGGCGATCTACCGACCAATATTGAAATAAATGCCTCCTATCCTGTAGCTCAGGGTAACTCTCTGGATAACCTCAAAGCAGCTGCTGCGGGAGAATACGAGGAATGGGCAGAACTTTACCCGGTCTTTGCCGATGAAGCAGAAGCTGAAGGCTTTCCTGAAATAGCAGCAGCATTCAGGGCCATTTGCAAATCAGAAGAAATGCATGAGGCAAGGTTTAAAAAGCTTGCCGCCAATATTGAAAAGGGTGAAGTATTTAAGAAAGCGGGAAAGATATTGTGGAAATGCGGCAACTGCGGGTATATACACGAAGGAACCGAGGCACCGCAGGAATGCCCCGCCTGCATTCATCCTCAGGCCCATTTCGAACTTTTCATGGAAAACTACTAAACACCTTGACAAAAAGAAAAAATGGCTTCCGAGAAAAACCCCGGAAGCCATTTTTTCAAACAATACTCTTTACTATGCCGATAAAAAGCGGCAGGCCGGTAGCGTTATCAATAATACTGTATATAAAGGGCCTGTCAAGCCTTACATATTTCATTTCCAATGCAGCCGACTCATCATGTACTTCTACCTTTGTTACCGCACCGGCTTTGGTACCCAATTCATCCACATTGATAAAGGTTTTATGAAGCACTTCATAGACAAAGATGTTACCCCTTGCAGACTGTCCGAGCCTCCTGAAGTCGGCACGCTTTGCCGAAAAAGCATCCGGCATGCCCAGATTCTTTAAAGCATCGTTCATGCTGACACTGTATTCATAGCTGAATTTTGGCAGGTCCGCAGTGACAGTTGTCCTCTCAGCATTTTTTATCATTTCTGTAAAGCGGCTGCCGGACAACGCCGCAACATAATCCTCAACCGGGACATCCTCATTCGGAAGCAGGGCCAGGAAGCTGTAAGCATCATTGACATACGGTTTTATAAATCCTACTGCCTTACCGTCATCAAGGTAAAAATGCTCTTTAGAATTCATAAATTCTACGGTTTGTTTGCTGCCGTCAAAGGCGGTAAAGTCACCTTTATGAATATCTGTTTTATTATAAACTGTTTCCCACTCTGCATCAAAGACAATGGCATTAAGCAGATACATCACTGCATCTACATTAATCTCATCCAATATTTTATCAATCATTCCATCAGTATTTGTTTTTACCCATTCATTAATGTCCTTTAAGGTCTGGCTGTCAAAGGCGGATTTATATGCAGCAGCCTTATAGTAATCCGCATTTTTTTGCAAGAAATCCTTTTCCACTTTAAGACGGCCTTCATCATCCCGAAACCAGATGGAATTGACAATGGTAAGCTTCGACTTTTTTTCATTCGGCAAGCTGCTTATATAAGTAAACAGATATTCATTTAAATCTTCCAGCAAAATATCCTTGCCCAATACGTTTTCCATCTGCGTCAATGTTTGATTATCCGCACCATTGGCCGTCATGGCCAGAGCAATCATTACAGACAAAGGTGAAATAAGAGTGTTTTCTTCTGACGAAATCGTCTGTTTGAAAAGTTCAATTGAGAAATCTGCTGTACTGCTTATAAAATGATTGTCTGCCTGTTTACCGTTTACTTTATCAGCAGATATATCAGCCATTAAATCATCTGCCTGAATCTTGCTCGAAAAAAGGTTACAAGCTGTCAGGGACACAGCAACAGTAAACAAAAAAATGAGCACTGTAGCCGTCCGCCCTTTTGAAAAATTTCCAATTTTCATAATTACTATCCTTTCACCGATATTTTATGCTGCCATGATATTTGTAATCTTACAGACGCAAAAATTGCAGGAATGTTCCCTTGAAAAATATTTTATCCATGCCGGGGGAGCAGTAAATTTCTCCAATTGTTATATTCATCGGCAACTTTGGTGATAAAATTCCCTACAAATTCAGGGGTAAAAATTGCCGATGGCCCGATATTATTTTCGTTATGCCATTTATTGATGCGGCTTAACAGTTTTTTCAGCTCAATGGGAGTTGCACCGGGAATTTTCCCATATCCGGCCATATCAAATGAAGCCATCTGCTTCAGGATATCCTTCGCCCACATGTTTTGGTGAAAAGCATGGCTTCCGGCGAGGCTTAATTCTTTGCGATATTTGGCAACCCAATTACCGCCGTTAACAGTTTTTATATACTTATCCCTGACAAAAAGATCCCACCGCCAGTCCAGATACAAATGGAGCAAAACTCCTTCGGCAAAATCATCGGACGGCGGTGTCTGCAAAGCCAAGGCAGCCAATGCTTCCGCTCTGTCGGGAAGATTCCTGAAATGGGTGATATCTTTCTCCTTCCAATTTATCACCGCGTCAGGAGCAATATTGCCTATAAAAAACAGTATACTGCCGCCGGGTTTAATCTTTTTTGCCAAAAGCAGATGTATCATTAAAGCCGGCACAAATAATCTCCTTTCTGCCTTGTTCTCATCATCACCGCTGTTTTGAATCCTGTACTTTTGACGCTAATCTGCCATCAACGCTTTAAATCTATCTCTATTCCAAGAATAACACAAATTCCCCCTTACCTCATTATTATTTTCTTCTCATTTCTGAAATCCAAAGAACGCCCGTCTCCCCGCGGAAAGAGAAAGCGGCAGCAAAAAACCCTGTCCTTTGCGGACAGGGTTAAAATTTTTCAGGCTGATCAGGCAGCCCTTGTTACCCTCTTTAGAGTCTAATCGTCAACAACCTGCTCAATATTTCTTTCAAACTGCCCTATGCAAATTTTCCTTGCTTTATCCGTATCTACCATTGTATAGCCCAGTTTAAGGGTAGCAGACTCATTGCCAAAGAAAATGCAGGGTTTTGCTATGATCCGCGTAGGAGAGGTTGGTTGGATTGAATAAAGAAAGGCCGCAGCTTGGGCCGCATGACGCGATTGTTGCACCCGTGGCGGTATCCCCCTGCACTTCTGATGTACACACAGTATGGGCCGGCTCCATCGGCGAAAGGTCCAGCATGATACTTGGCCACGAAGCGGTCAGCGAAATAGTTGAAGTCGGCAATGCAGTAAAAGACTTCAGACGCGAAGATATTGTAGTTGTCCCGGCCATTACGCCTGACTGGAACACAATCGAAATACAAAAAGGTCTCCATCAGCACAGCGGCGGCATGCTGGCCGGCTGGAAATTCTCCAACATCAAGGACGGAGTGTTTTCAGAGTTCTTCCATGTAAATGACGCAGATATGAACCTGGCCCTGCTTCCCAGGGGCATTTCTCCGGAAGCGGCAACTATGGCTACAGATATGATGACAACAGGAATCCACGGCGCGGAACTGGCCGATATCCGGATAGGTGATACGGTTGCTGTTTTAGGAATCGGCCCCGTTGGCCTTATGGCAGTAGCCGGAGCAAGATTAAGAGGTGCCGGGCGCATTATCGTTGTTGGGAACCGTCCTGTTACAGTAGAAGCAGCCAAAGCTTATGGAGCTACAGATGTTGTCGATTACAAACAAGGGGATATAGTTGCACAAATCCTGGAACTGACTAATAACAAGGGTGTTGATCGCACCGTTATTGCCGGAGGCAATGCAGATATTATGGCTGTTGCCGTTAAAATTACAGCCCCCGGAGGCAACATCGGCAATGTCAATTACTTTGGCAGCGGTGAATACCTGCCCATACCACGGCAGGAGTGGGGCGTCGGCATGGCTCACAAAACAATCCGCGGCGGCCTGACACCCGGCGGTCGTCTGAGAATGGAAAAAATGCTTGCTTTGATCCGGGCAGGAAGGGTAGATCCCGAGATTCTCATCACCCACAGGTTTAAAGGTGTAGAAAATGTAGAAAAAGCATTATTGTTAATGAAAGATAAACCAAGAGATCTCATTAAACCTGTCGTTACCGTCTAATTATTCACAAAGAAGCCCCGGTACTTCAGCCGGGGTTTCTTTATGTAATTTCTTCTTTTTGCGGGCAGCTTTTAGCTGTAGTTTATGGCCTAAGAGGAGCAAAAAACGGGAGGGGAATATTTCTTGCAATAGTATACAAGAGTATAAAAAACACAAAAGCCATAATCCAGAACGCAGGCAAATAAAGCGCAGGAAGCGTGCGTCCACAAAAAGCCTTCGCACACTGCATCAAAAAAGCCCAGCACAGCAGAGGAAAAAAGATCACTGCAAGGGGATTGAACCGCCAAGCAGCGGCAAGGTCACCAGAAATAATGGACAGCGCTGCCCTGACAGACCCGCAGCCTGCACAATAAAATCCGGTAAGGGTTCGCAGTGGGCAGGCCGGCATCCTGATCAGCGTTTGCCCGCTGACATAAATATAAGCAAGCAGTAAACCTGTAATAAGATAAGCCAGGGCAAAAAGCCTTTCCTTGCGGCTGCAGCGGCCCGGAGGGATAATAAACGGCTTAGTATAATCCTTTTCTTTTTCTTTTCTTTTCATGGTGTGTTATCCGCCGATATTCAGCAATACATATAAAAATACCGCCACAAGGCCTGTGATAAAAGATGCTTTTACCCAGTTGCCGGCAGCCTTTGCATTTTCACTGGCCTCCCGGTATTTGCCCGCGCCTTTGGCACTGTTTGCCATGGCAGCATAAACAATGGCCGGAATCCCAAAGGGCAGACAGCAGAAAATAGTAACAAGAATTGCCGAAGCCAGGTGGTCAGGCACTTCACAAAAATAATCATCCTCATTATATTGTGAGTATGCAGTTCCGGAAAAATCATTCCTTTTTCTGCCGCATTTGCTGCAAAACTGATCGTTTTCATTGAGCATTTCCCCACAGTGGTTACAATAACTCATTTAGATCTCCTCATTTACAAATTACTGCCGTTGTTTTAATATTTATTTACAGGATGACAAAATCCTCTATTATACCCTATAATATTTATTACCTTACACAATGTGCCAAGTTACGTGGGTTTTTGCAGAAAAAGCTATTGCTATCTATCTCTGCAACTGCTAATATATAAACAGTTTGTTTTTAACAGATAGGCCAAACAGGCCAAATACCCGGTAAAGAATATTTGAAGGAAGAGATAAAATGCAGCAATCCAAACAATTAGGCACGGAAAAAATCAGCAAGCTCCTGTTAAAATTTTCCTTGCCGGCTGTCATAGGAATGCTGGTCAACGCCACCTATAATGTTGTGGACAGAATCTTCGTCGGCAACGGTGTGGGAGACCTGGCCTTGGCGGGAATTACCGTGGAATTTCCCATTTCCCTGCTGGTCATGGCCTGCACCATGTTAATCGGCGTTGGGGCAAGCACCCTGATCTCCATCCGCCTGGGCGAAAATAAAGAAGAAGAAGCAGAAAACATAATGGGCAATGCTATGGTAATGATGCTGTTTGCAGCAGTTCTCATCACATTATTTGGACTCTTATTTCTAAAACCTCTGGTAGCAGCCATCGGCGGCAGGAATCCCGAAGTCATGCCCTATGCCCTTGATTATGCCGGCATTATTCTGGCAGGCACAGTCTTTTTTATGTTTGGAATGGGCGCAAACAATTTCATCCGCGCCGAGGGGAACCCCCGGACAGCCATGACAACCATGCTCATCGGGGCAGTCATCAATATCATCCTCGACCCCATTTTTATTTATGTACTCAAGTGGGGAATCAAAGGGGCGGCCATCGCTACTGTAATCGCTAAAGCCGTATCCGCCCTGTGGGTATTATTTTATTTCCTCAGCGGCAAGGGACAGTTGAAACTGAATCCGGCCAAAATCCGTATGCGCAGCCGCTATGTGCTCAATATCCTTTCCATAGGGACCGCTCCCTTTGCCATGCAGCTGGCTGCAAGCCTCTTGAATGTCATCCTCAACAACAGCCTGAATGCATATGGCGGCGAATTGGCGCTGGCTGCCATGGGTATTGTCGGCAGCATCTCCACTCTGCTCATGATGCCTATATTTGGGATCAACCAGGGGCTGCAGCCAATTATCGGCTATAATTACGGCGCCCGCCAATATAACCGGGTAAAAGAAGCTCTGTTCAAAGGCATGGCAGGGGCAACCTTGATTTCTCTGCTGGGCTTTTTGCTTGTCAATATATTCCCGACACAACTGGTGGCCTTCTTCAACAAAGAAAACCCCGCCCTTATTGAGCTGGGCAGGAGATCCCTAAGGATTTTTCTCCTAGCAATGCCCATCGTTGGAGCCCAGGTTGTGGGCGCCAGCTATTTCCAGGCCGTAGGCAAGCCCAAACAAGCAGCTTTTCTGAGTCTTTCCCGCCAGGTTTTGATTTTGATTCCATCCATCCTGATTCTACCCCGTTTCTTTGGGCTGAATGGAATTTATTACGCCGGGCCATTGTCCGACCTAAGCTCTGCCATACTGACCGGGATCTGGATTGCCCTGGAATTACAAAAGCTTGGGGATGATAAAGCCGGCTTGGTCGAATCATAAAGTCCTGCTGCGCCCGGCCGGAGCAAAAACACAACAGTAAACAAAGAAAAATATGAAGATTTAACTTCTTCTGACTTTTATTTTAACTTTTCATTATGGCAGGAGGATTTCTACCCGCACAGTAGAATATAAACATTTATTATCATTAACTTTCTTACGGGGGAGAGACTCTTTAAACGGCATGGTTTTATTAAACCTGGCTTAAACATTTAAATTTGTGCGTATTCCCAAACTCCCCTGCCAGGTTTTAAAGCAAAAGCTTATTTCAGGTTCGGCAGGTGACCCGTCAACATTGCCGCAGATTTAACAGGGGGTGTTTACTGAAGAGAACGGTGCTGTTTTTGAGGAATTAGAACATATTTAGCTTTGAGGAGGGATATAATTGGAAAAACGCGAAAACTGGTCTTGGCGCGGTGCCTTTATTTTTGCTGTGCTCGGATCAGCAGTCGGCTTGGGTAACGCCTGGCGCTTTCCCTATATGGTAGCGCAAAATGGCGGTGGAGCATTCTTAATTCCTTATATTTTTGCACTTTTTACTGCAGGAATTCCTCTAATGATGCTGGAATTCGGTATGGGCCACAAATACATGGGCTCTCCGTCAGTAGCCTTCAACCGTGCCAGAAAAGGCACGGAATTTGTAGGCTGGTGGGGCAATCTGGCATCTTTTGTCATCATTACTTATTATGGTGTTGTGATGGCCTGGGCAATTAATTACGTAGTACACGCAGCCACACTGGCCTGGGGCTCCGATACAGGCACCTTCTTTTTCAACAATTTCCTGCAAGTAACAGATGGCCCCAATATTTTGGGCGGCTTGAATATTCCCGTGTTAATTTCATATGTAATTGGCTGGTTCCTGGTACTCGCCATTGTACGCAGCGGTGTCACCGGTGTGGGCAAAGTGGTGATGGTAACAGCCACAGCCCCCATTATTCTCCTGATCATCCTTGCGCTGCGCGGAATTACCCTGGAGGGGGCGGCGGCCGGTCTGAACTATTACCTGCAACCTGATTTTAGCGCACTGGCAAATCTGTCAGTATGGCGGGATGCTTACAGCCAAGTATTCTTCTCGTTAAGTGTCGGCATGGGTGTGTTGATTGCTTATGCCAGTTACCTGCCCCGGGATTCTGAAATCAGCAACAACGTCTTTATTGTTTCTTTGGCTGACGCCGGTATTGCCTTCCTGGCCGGGCTCGCCATCTTCAGCACAGTAGGCCACATGGCTGCGCAGCAGGGAGCAGCAGTTGCCGATGTGGCCGGCGGCGGCGGTATCGGGCTGGCATTTATCGTCTTCCCGAATGTTATTAATTACCTGCCGGCGGCATCTGTTTTCGGCGTAATTTTCTTCCTGCTTTTGATTACGCTGGCCATAGATTCTCAATTCTCCCTGGTAGAAGGCTTTGTCGGCTCTGTCATGGATAAATGGAATTTAAAACGAGGTCCTGCCCTTGCCATTGTCTCCCTGCCCGGTTTCCTGATCGGTTTGTTGTTTGTGACTAATGGCGGACTGCACTGGCTGGATATTGTAGACCACTTCGTCAACAGTTACGGCCTGATTTCAGTCGGCCTGGTTGAATGTATAGTGGTTGGCTGGCTGATAGGTCCGGATAAAATCCGCAAACATGTTAATGTCCTGTCGGAAATCAAAGTCGGGAAATGGTTTGACTTCTTTATTAAATATTTGACCCCGCTTATTTTAATCTTAATACTAATCTCCAACTTAAAAGGTGACATTGAACAGCCCTACGAGGGATACCCGCAGTGGGCACTAAATATCGGTTGGGCCATAGTTATCCTGCTGCCGGTTCTTTCCATTATTTTCGGCTTTACGAAAGGTGCAAAAGTTGATGATGTTGAAATCAAGGAGGAAACCTGATTAAGTTATTTGCTTAAAAAGAGGTGAATGTCATGTCAGTAGGCGCATGGGTTATGCTAATACTTGGCATCCTGATCTTTTGGGGCGGTACCGCTTTCTTTATCTCTATTGCCTTAAAGGGTAAAGGATTCAGCTAAAAGCATTCAGTAAAAGACAGGAGTACCGGAACAGTACTCCTGTCTTTTTTGTTTTTCTACTGCTGCCTGTCCTTCCCTGAGTAATAAGACACTTTAGCCTGCCTTCCTGTCGTACCCTTATATTTTAATGCTGCATATCTTATCCAATAGAAATTGCCATCTCCATATTACCGGCAATTTTAACCACAGGCAGTCCTTCTAAATTTAATGCCGGTATTGCATCCGACGAACTGTTTGCCCTGGCCATGGACTGGCACTTGTATCTCTGGGGTACGGATTACTACCCTTTGGAAACAATAATAACTCTCCTGGATTATTTGGGCAAAGACCCCCAATACCGCAACAGGAGCTTGCTGCTTAAAGCGGTTGCTGATCCCCCCTCCGAACCGGAACCCGGGAAAATTTTCTCTCGCGAGCAATTCCGCCGTCTGGAGTATTTGCATTCCTGTGACGTGTCTCCCGGGGGACGCCAGGTCCTGTACTCCGATAACAAGACCGGTGGAACTCGCCGTTCAGAGACTCCGTCTTCATTTTCGATCTCAGAGATATGTCTTGGGAGCACAGCGGCATCAGATGGTACTGGGGGGATAGTTTTCACATGGAGTATGGGGGAGGAAAAATATCGGATAATATGGTGTGCCGCTTTAAAGATGGGAATCTGGAAATATTTTTTCTAAAATAACAGGGCTTTTGCAACAAGCAGGCGGCAGCGAATTTTCGCTGCCGCCTGTCATTTGAAGCCTGCTTATTCTTTCTGGTTTACGTTCTTATAGCCTTTGAGAAGTGTCTCCGGCGCTTCCGCAATGATCTTTTCCATTGTCCAGGGGCCGTCCATGCTTACCATGCTTGTAGTTATGGCGGGGTAGGAATAGAGCCCGATGAAGTTCCCCATGGTCATAAAGACCGAGCCCGTGATATGGGCGGCCTCGTCCGAGGCAAGGTATGCTATGAAGGCGGAGAACAATTCGGGCGGAGGAGTTTCATCATAGGGGATAAAGGGCTCGCCTGTCTTGGTTGCCCGCTCGTCCTCAGCCACAACCTTGTCAAACAATTCCATATCGATGGATGCCCTGGTCTTGGCAGCAGGGCAGAAAACGTTGGCTGTTATCCCAAATTCGGCCAACTCCTCCGCCAGCGCCCAGGTCAGTCCCACCGTACCGGCATTGGCGGCGCAGTACTCGGCCTGGCGGAGTCCGCCGCCGCCCAGCCACGCAGGCGACGCGCAGTTTATGATGCGGCCCCACTTATTTTTCTTCATATAGGGAACGGCGTGGCGAATGACATTAAAGTGCCCCTTCGGTTTAACTCCTGTAACCTTATCCCAAAGCTCTTCCGTAATCTTGTCAATGGGGGCAAAGCCGAAAGCACCTGCGACGTTTACAACTATATCTACCGAACCGTAGACCTCCACGGCATTGTCAACAATCCTCTTTGCTTCGTTGAAATTGGCAATATCTCCGAAAACGGCTGTGGCTTCATATCCTGCATCCCTGATGGCTTTCGCCGTTGTTTCGGCATCGCCCGAATATTTTTCCACTTCCTCATGGTACCATTTAAGCTGTTCAGGCGTCAGGCGCGCCAGTTTGGCTTCATCAAGCTGGTTGGTCACATTTTTCTTGACCGGTGCGCGGTTGTTGGTGACAACTTTTGCGCCTGCTTCAGCAAGCGATATAGCAACAGCCCGTCCGATGCCCTGCCCGGAACCGGTAACAAGTGCAACCCTTCCCTTTAAGTAATTACCCATTGCAATACCTCCAACTCAATAATTTTTATGTTCTGATATTTACTATATAAAAACTGCAGCAAATATACAAGGACATGTTTTCCCCTGTTCCTAATGCCGGTAGCAGACAGTACCGCTGCCTGTTTAGATCTTCTCATAATATTCATTGAGTTTGGCAAAGACATTCAGAGCGTTTTTGTAAAAAACAGCTTCGTGGTATTTTTCAGGTATAATTGCTTTTATATATTCAATATAGGGGAGCACAGGCACCAAAGGCCAGTCGGAACCAAACAGCAGCCGGTCGTAGACATCGGCATAAGCAAGAATCCCGGCAAGATAAGCTGTCTCCCGAGGGTTGCGGATGGTTGCCTCCACTTCGGTTTTGTCGCAATTAAGCAAACCGGAAAGGTCGGCATAGACATTGGGATTTTTCCACAAAAGCGCACATGCATCAAGGTGCCAGGGGTCGCCCAGGTGGGCCACTACAAAAATGTTCTTTGGGAAACGGACGGCCGCTTCATCTACGGTCAGGGGGTGGGAATATTTAAGAAGTCCTTTTTCCGAATAGGTGACACCCGTATGGATGACTAAGGGCAGGTCATATTTTTCCGCCAGGGCATAGACGGGTTCATAAATGCTGTCGTACACATAGTAGGGATAATAGCCTGCGTATATTTTTATGCCTGCGACTGTTTTCTCCCGGATTATCCGCTCAATTTTTTCCAGCTCCCTGTCCCTGTTTTTTTTCAGGGCTGCGGGATTTATCCCCGGGCAGAAATAAAGGCCGCGGGGCAAGTCGTCCAGGTCAAGCAGCATGGGATTGGGAGATGTGTCATCGGGAAAAGCTCCCTTTCTTTGTTCCGTAAGCCCCATGCCGATTGCCTTGACGACATTTGCCTCCTTAAATGCCTTGATAAAGCCTTCCCGGGAATAATCCAGCCGGGAAATAGACTCCGCCGTCCGGATAAAGCTATCGTCTCGTGTACAGCCACGGCTTCCGTGCCTGCAAAGAAAACTGCCACTTTTCGCTTTTCCTTGTAAAGGCCGGCATCGGCTGTCAGGCACAACCGCCAATCCAGGAAAAGCGGTCTTTTTTAGCGGTATTTCGGGTCCAGGTAATCCCGCAGGCTGTCGCCCAGGCTGTTGAAGCCAAAGACAGTGAGGGCAATGGCCAGCCCCGGGAATATTGCCGCCCAGGGAGCAAGTCCCGCAATACCCTGGGCTTCTTTAAGCATCCTTCCCCAGCTGGGATGAGGAGGCTGGGTGCCCAGCCCCAAGTAGCTCAGGGACGCCTCGGCCAGGACGGCCGCTGCAAAACTGACACTGGCCTGAACCAGGAGTGTGGGCAGGCAATTGGGCAGGATGTGGTAAAAAATAATCCGGGAATCCGGCAACCCAAAGGACTTGAGTGCCATGACAAATTCTCTTTCCCTGAGACTGAGAAATTGCGAGCGGACCAACCGGGCAAAGATGGGAATGTTGGCCAGGGATACCGCCACCAGGATACTGCCCTGTCCCGGCCCGAGCAGGGTAACGGCCAGCAGGGCCATGAGCACGGAAGGCAGGGAGTAAAGACCGTCAGCCATGCGCATCAGGATTTCTTCCAGCCAGCCCCGGTAGTAGCCGGCGGCAGCCCCCCAGAGAGTTCCGATGGTGAGCCCCAGGGCCACGGCAACCAGACCGGCTTGAAAGGCAGGGCGTCCCCCCACCATGACACGGCTGAGAATGTCTCTGCCGTAATTGTCTGTGCCCAGGGGATGTTCCAGGGAAGGCGCTTCCAGGCGGCGTTCAATATTTATTTCAGTGGGAGAATAAGGAGTATAAATTAAGCCGACAGCGGCAAGCAAAACCATAGCTCCCGCCAAAAGGCCGCCGCCCCATCTAAACCCGGCCATTACCGCACCTCCTTAATACGGGGATCCAGGATGGGATAAAGGCAGTCCAGGAGAAAATTGACCGTTAAAACTATGGCAGTACCGACAAAAACGGCTCCCTGAACCAAAGGCAGGTCCCGGAGCAGCACTGCCGAAAGGATCAGACGTCCCAAACCGGGTAAAGAAAAGACCTGTTCCACCACTACCGTCCCTGCTACCAGTTGAATCAGCTGGATGCCGGCCACCGTGCTTGTGGCAATCAGGGCATTACTTAATCCGTGCTTGAAAATAACGGTACTTTCCGTTACACCCTTGCCCCGCGCGGTGCGGATATAATCTTCCTGCAGCGTTTCCAGCATGGCAGTACGCACAATCCGGGTTAATACTGCCGTCCGGGGCAAAGCCAAAACAACAGCCGGCAGAACCAGAGATGCTGCCGCCCCCAGGGGGTCGGCGGACCAGCGGGGCATGTTCCCCGGGGGAAACCAGCCCAGGCAAACCGCAAAAAACTGTATTGCCAAAATACCCAGCCAAAAGGCGGGAATTGACAGGCCGGCCTGGGCGAAAAAAAGAATGATCTTGTCCAGGGTGCCGCCCCGGCGGCCGGCTGCGAGAGTACCCAAAGGTATGGCAAAAGCCAGGGAGAGGGCTATGGCCGCAGCGGCCAGGGGAATGGTAACAGGGAGGGCGCTAGCCACAAGTTTAGCAATAGAGTAGCCCCGGCTGAAGGTGTAGGACTCGCCAAAGTCTCCCTGCAGCACCCCCTTCAACCAGTTAAGATACTGGGTGGTTATAGGCTGATCCAAGCCCAGCTGATTTCGGATTAGTTCCAGGGACCTGGCATCGGCTTCGGTGCCCAGGATAAGCATGGCAGGATCTCCCGGCAGGAGGAATAAAGCAAGAAAAGTAAGTACGCTGACCAGAAGCAAAGTAAAGAGCATGCTTGCCAGCTTTTTTGCCCAGTACATTTTACTTTGCCCAGAACAGTGCTGCTAGGTCGAGAACATAAACCGGATAGTTGTTCCAGCCCTGGAGATTTTCCTGCATTACAGCCAGCTGGTTGGGATCCATGATAAACACATTGACTGCTTCCCGCGCCAAAATGCTTTGCAGTTCACGGTAAATGGCAACCCGCTGCTCTGGATCTGTTTCCTGCAGCCCCAAAGCCAGGAGCTCATCATATTCCTGACTGCTAAAATTTGAAGTATTGCGGCCGGAACCGCTCTGGTACCGGTTAAGCATGGTATGAGGATCCAGCCTGCCCGTAAGCCCGACTACAGTAAGCTCAAATTCACGGTTGGTGTAAATCTGCTCCAGCCAGGTCCCCCACTCCACAACCTGGATATTTAAGTCTATACCCACCCGGGAAAGTTGAGCTGCCAAAATTTCTCCGGCACTGCAATGCAGGGGGTAGGGAGCCGGAAGATGCAGGCTTGCACTGAAACCATCGGGGTATCCCGCTTCAGCCAAAAGTGCCCTGGCCTGCTCCGGGTCGTGGGGGTAAGTCCCCGTCAAATCTTTATACCAAAAATCCATGGCCGGAGAGATGATGCTGCCGACGGCACTGCCCATTCCCCAGGCTGCCCCCTCAATGATTTCCTCCCTGTCCACGGCATAATTTATGGCCTTGCGAACCCTGATATCATCAAAGGGCGGGACGGCATTGTTGATAATCAAGAGCTGGATCAGGTTCATGGGACTGTCGATAATCTTTAAATCCGGCGCATCTTCCACCTGGTGAAGATATTCCGCCTCCAGCCGCGGTATAAGATCCACATGGCCTGTGCGCAAACTGTTTACCGCCGTGGCCGGTTCGGGTATTATCTTCAGGATAACCTGAGCGAGCTTGGGCAAGTCCGGATGCCAGTAGTCGGCAAATTTCTCCAAAACCAATTGACTGTTAGGCTCCCACTGGGCAAGGACAAAGGGCCCGGTGCCCACCGGCCTGGTGAAAAGGTTCTCCTCTTCCTCGGGAGGATAGACGGAAGCGCCAAATTCCGTCAGCAGGGCCAGAAAGGCTGCATTGGGGGCCTGCAAAGTAATAATTACATTGTTGCCTTCGGCCTCGATGCTTTCCACTCCGGCAAAATCCACGGCCTTGCCGCTGATTTCCGGATCAATTAGCCGGCTTAAACAGTACACCACATCTTCAGCGGTCAAATCCCTGCCGTTGTGAAACTTTACTTTTTCCCTCAGGGTAAAGGTGTACTTCAGTCCGTCGGGAGATAGGCTCCACTTTTCAGCCAGGGCGGGAATAACGGAACCGTCGGGGGCGGCCTTTACCAGCCCCTCGTAAATATTAAAAGCAATTTCCCCTGAAGCGGCGGCAACAGAGTGATGGGGGTGAAATCCTTCAGGATCGGTGGGAATGGCAACCACTGCAGAATCGCTTGTTTTAGTAGAAGAACAGCCTGCAGTAAAGACCAGCAAAAACATAACAACAATTCCGGTACTTATTAATCTGCGCATGCTTACTCCTTTCTCGGCCGCAGTCCCAGCTCCAGAATAGCCAGGACTGAATCAATAAAGGCCTCATGGGAATGAATGTCAATACCCGGGTCCAAAAAGTTGTCTATCAAATCACGGGCAACGGCATGGTAAACAAACCAGGCCGTTTCTTTGTCTATTCCCGGGTCAATTACTCCGGACCGGCTGCCGTGTTCCAACAAGTCCACAAATACATTAATGCGGGTTTGCTTCTCCCGGAGAATTTCTTCCCGTACAGCGGCATCCTTGCTGTCCCAGAAGTTAACAATGACCTTGTGCTGGGTGGGGTAAGCCTGGGCATAGTGCCAGGAGCGGCGGTAATACATGGACAGCATCCGGAAAAAGTCAATCTTGTCCTTCAGATCCCAGACTGGCTGCAGGTATTCCCGCTTGTGCCGGTAAACCTGCTGAACCACATATTTATACAAATCTTTTTTGCCGCTAAAATATTGGTACATGCTGCCCTTGGCGATCCCCGCCTTCTTTACTATTTCCGAGAGGGAAGCCTGTTCGTAGGGATGGCGGACAAATTCTTCCATGGCATGCCGGAAAATATGTTCCTGTTTATCCTTTGGCAAATTAAAAAAAGTTGACTTGGGCAACGCAACACCTCCAATGTGACTGCCCAGTCACATTTTGTCAAGAAAGATTTTACCACGAGTTGTCAGAATTGACAAGAGGCTAAAAAGAATTTGACTTTCTACAGGCAAGCACTATATACTTTTCTTAAACAGGTTATAAGGAGGGCAATTGCTATGGATCTTATGAAAAAATATGACCAAAAAGCGGCAGCA
>FZPS01000227.1_pt4 | contig 15409 bp, 13 predicted proteins | sample 1817821 | NCBI WGS metagenome assembly FZPS01 (sample SAMEA104158645, study PRJEB21678) | metagenome | place: Germany | collected 2015-04-21 | reverse complement strand
ATAATATAGATCTCCTAAAACTACAATTTTATCAAACTTTTCCTTTTCATCTAACTCTTTAATATGATTAAGATTTTCATCTATTCCATGAATATCTGAAAAAAACAATATTTTCATTTTATTTCCACCCCAATATTTTCTCTCTATTAAATGTTACTTATATAATATCTTCTTCTTTGAAGTTAACATATTAATAATACAACAAAAAATTAGAAAAATCAATTTCTTCACTATACTTAAAACTTTGTTAATTTAAAATAAAAAGAAGCGTAAATTTACGCTTCTAAACTTTTATTATAAGTTTTTATTTAATAATTTCTGAAACTACTCCAGCACCAACTGTTCTTCCACCTTCACGAATTGAGAATTTAGTTCCATTTTCAATTGCGATTGGATTTATTAATTCAACAGTCATTGTAATATTATCTCCTGGCATAACCATTTCTACACCTTCTGGTAATTCAATAACACCAGTAACATCTGTAGTACGGAAATAAAATTGTGGACGATAGTTAGAGAAGAACGGAGTATGACGTCCACCCTCTTCTTTGCTTAGTACATATACTTCAGCTTTGAATTTACTATGTGGAGTAACACTAGCTGGTTTAGCTAATACTTGACCACGCTCTACATCTTCACGAGAAATACCTCTTAATAAGATTCCAGCATTATCTCCTGCTTCAGCATAATCTAATTGTTTACGGAACATTTCAATTCCAGTAACAACACATTTTCTAGTTTCTCTAATACCAACGATTTCAACTTCATCGTTTAATTTTAAATGTCCACGCTCTACACGTCCAGTAACAACAGTTCCACGACCTGTAATTGTAAATACATCTTCAATTGGCATTAAGAATGGTTTATCAACGTCACGCTCTGGAGCTTCAATCCATTGATCAACATTTTCCATTAATTCTAAGATTTTTTCTTCATATTCAGCAACACCTTCAATTGCTTTTAGTGCTGAACCACGAATAACTGGTGTATTATCTCCGTCAAATCCATATTCACTTAATAATTCACGGATTTCCATTTCTACTAATTCTAGTAATTCCTCATCGTCTACCATATCACATTTATTCATAAATACAACAATGCGAGGAACACCTACTTGACGAGATAATAAGATATGTTCACGAGTTTGTGCCATAGGTCCATCAGTTGCAGCAATAACTAAAATTGCTCCATCCATTTGTGCTGCACCAGTAATCATATTTTTTACATAGTCAGCGTGCCCTGGACAGTCAACGTGAGCATAGTGTCTTGTATCTGTTTCATACTCAACGTGCGAAGTACTAATCGTAATACCTCTTTCTTTTTCTTCAGGTGCTTTATCAATTTGGTCATAAGCTTGAAATTCAGCTTTACCTTGTTTTGCTAATACATTTGTAATAGCGGCAGTTAATGTCGTTTTACCATGGTCAACGTGGCCGATTGTACCAATGTTAACATGGGTTTTCGAACGATCAAATTTTTGTTTTGCCATTTTCTCTTCCTCCTTATAATTATCTACACTTAATATTTTATATCAACTTAGTAAAAATATCAAGTATTTTTACTAGTTTCCACCATTTTTCTTAATAATTTCTTCTGAAATACTTTTCGGTACTTCTTCATAGTGATCAAACACCATTACAAACACTCCACGACCTTGTGTATTTGATCTTAGAGACGTTGCATAACCAAACATTTCAGAAAGCGGAACCATCGCATTAATTACTAATGCATTTCCACGTGATTCTTGACCAAGTGGACGGCCACGTCTTGAAGTTATATCTCCCATAACACTTCCTAAATATTCTTCGGGAACAGTTACTTGAACTTTCATAATCGGTTCTAATAAAACCGGGTTACATTTATTTTTAGCATCTTTTAAAGCCATACTAGCGGCAATTTTAAATGCCATTTCTGATGAGTCAACCTCATGGTATGAACCATCGTATAATGTAGCTTTGATATCAATCATTGGATAACCTGATAACACACCAGTTTTAAGGGCATCTTGTAATCCTTTATCCGTAACTGGAATATATTCACGTGGTACTGTTCCCCCAACAATTGCATCAACGAACTCATAACCTTTATCAGGATTTGGTTCAAATTTAATTTTAACGTGTCCATATTGTCCACGACCACCAGATTGTTTTATATATTTTCCTTCACAATCCGCTGCTACTTTTATTGTTTCACGATAAGAAACTTGTGGTTTACCGATATTTGCTTCAACTTTAAATTCACGACTCATTCTATCAACAAGTACATCTAAGTGAAGTTCTCCCATACCAGCAATGATAGTTTGACCTGTTTCGTAGTTTGTAGTTGCTCTAAAAGTTGGATCTTCTTCAGCTAACTTTTGAAGTGCAACTCCCATCTTATCTTGGTCAGCTTTTGATTTTGGTTCAACAGCTAACTCAATAACTGGTTCTGGGAATTCCATTGATTCTAAGATACAAGGTTTCTTTTCGTCACATAAAGTATCTCCTGTTGTTGTATTTTTAAGTCCAACTGCAGCTGCTATATCCCCTGAATATACTTCTGATATTTCAGTACGATTATTAGCATGCATTTCTAAAATACGTCCGATTCTCTCACGAGAATTCTTTGTTGCATTTAAAACATAAGAACCACTTTTTAATTGTCCTGAATAAACTCTAAAGAAGGTTAAACGTCCAACAAAAGGGTCAGTCATAACTTTAAACGCTAGTGCACTAAAGGCTTCATCATCACTAGGATGACGAACAATTGGTTCACCATCTAAATCGGTACCTGTAATTGATTCAACATCAACAGGTGATGGTAAATAATCAACTACAGCATCAAGTAATAACTTTACTCCTTTATTACCTAAAGCAGTACCACATAATACAGGAAAAAACTCAACTGCTAAAGTTCCAGTGCGTATTGCTCTTTTAATAAGATCAATCGAAACTTCTTCATCTGCTAAATATTTTTCCATTAATTCATCATCAAATTCGGCTACTGCCTCAATTAAATCGATTCTTTTTTCTTCAACAAGATCTACTAAATCTGCTGGTATATCGATAACTTTGGCTTCCTCTTCTGGTTTACCATCATATTGATATGCTGTTCTAGTAAGTAAATCAATAATTCCAGTGAATTCATTTTCCGCCCCAATTGGCCATTCAATTGGTTTAGCATTTACTCCTAGACGATCTTTAATTGTGCCTAATGTATATTCAAAATCGGCACCCATTTTATCCATTTTATTCACGAAAAACATACGGGGAACTTTAAAATCAGTAGCTTGTCGCCAAACTGTTTCCGTTTGCGGTTCAACACCAGCTTGAGCATCTAAAAGTGCTACTGCACCATCTAATACTCGAAGTGATCTTGATACTTCAACTGTAAAATCCACATGGCCCGGAGTGTCGATGATATTTAATCTATGACCTTTCCAAAACGCCGTTGTAGCTGCTGAAGTAATAGTTATCCCACGCTCTTGTTCTTGGGCCATCCAATCCATTTGCGATTCACCATCATGGGTTTCACCTATTTTATGAATCTTTTTGGTATGAAATAAAATACGCTCACTACAAGTAGTTTTACCTGCATCAATATGAGCCATAATTCCCAAGTTTCGTGTTTTTTCTAAACTATATTCACGAGCCATATTACTTTTCCTTCCTAATATATATTACCAACGATAATGCGCAAAGGCTTTATTTGCTTCTGCCATTCTATGGGTATCTTCACGTTTTTTAACTGCTGCTCCAGTACCATTTGATGCATCAATAATTTCATTAGCTAAATTTTCAGCCATACTATGGCCACCTCTTAATCTAGCATATTGCACTAACCAACGAAGACCTAAAGCTTGACGTCGTTCCGTACGAACTTCAACTGGCACTTGATAAGTTGCTCCACCAACACGTCGAGATTTAACTTCAAGAGCTGGTTTGATATTTTCTAGAGCCTTTTCAAAAACTTCCATTGGTTCTTGATTAGTTTTTTCTTTTATTAAATTAAAAGCATCATATAGGATTGTTTGAGCAACTCCTTTTTTACCATCAATCATTAAACGATTTATTAACTTTGTAACTACTTTTGATTGATATATCGGATCAGCTAAAACATCTCTTTTTTCTGCTCTTCTTTTTCTCACAATTATCCTCCTCTCAACATTAACTATTTATTATTTTGCTGCTTTTGGTTTTTTAGTTCCGTATTTAGAACGACCTTGACGACGCTTATCAACGCCTGCAGTATCAAGCGTTCCACGAACAATGTGATAACGAACACCAATTAAGTCTTTAGCACGTCCACCACGTATTAATACCACGCTGTGTTCTTGTAAATTATGTCCTTCACCACCAATGTAAGCTGTAACTTCATATCCATTACTTAATCTTACACGGGCATATTTACGAAGAGCTGAGTTTGGTTTTTTAGGTGTCATCGTTCCAACACGAGTACAAACACCACGCTTTTGTGGAGAATTTAACTCTGTTTCTTTTCTCTTTCGACTATTATATCCAATTCCTAAAACTGGAGATTTACTCTTTTTTGCTTTAGTTGATCTTCTTTTTCTAACTAATTGATTAATTGTTGGCATATTATCCTCCTTCCTTTACACATATCCAGGTGTTTCATTTCTTACTTAATTAAAGATTTACCTAAGTAAACCTTTAATTAAACGCAGTATTAATATAACACTTTTATTATATGTTTGTCAATCATTTTGTATACATTTTTAAAATAAATCTCTTTCTTCAATATTTTCTTTAAATCGATATAGTTTTGCTGGTCTTCCAGTATAGCCTTCATTTTTATATCCAGTATCTTCTATAAGTCCTAAATTGATAAACTTTTTTCTAAAATTACGACGATCTAATTCTTTACCTAAAATTTGTTCATATACTTTTTGCAATTCTGGTAAAGTAAAATCACTTGGAAATAGTATTTTTAAAACATTACTATTAATAATACGTTCCCTTAAACAATCAACACTTTTATCAATAATCATACCATGATCATAAATTGTTTTAGGAATAGCCGAAATATTAAACCATTCACTTTCAATTGAATCTGGTATTTCTTGTTTTAATTCAACACTTATACTGTCAATCAATCCAATACAAGTAATCGCAACAACTCTTTTATCAGGAATTCGTTCAACGTCACTAAAAACATGACATTGTTCAGTATATAAATTAGAAAAACCACAATTTTCAACAACATAGTCACTAATGCTTTCCTCTAAACTTTCATTAGCCTTTAATATACCACCCGGTAACATCCAGTAGCCTTTATATGGTTCATCTTTTTTTCTAAACAAAAGAACCTTTACTTTCCCTTTATCAATCGTGAAGATACTAATTAACGACTCAATTATACTATAACCTTCATTATTAAAATTATTCATTTTTCTCTCCCTTTTTGTGTTTTCATGACACACTAATTATATTATTTTTTTATCTTTTAGTCAATAGCAATAACTATTGAAAGTTAGCTCGTTATGTGATAAATGGTGCTGGAAGGGAAGATAAATGTCTATACAAGATTTAAGAAATTACAGAGCTAAGTTAACTTATTTTAAAAATAACAAATGTAATCACCCACTCTGGTTCTTAGAAGAAACTCACCATAATTATAACGATGATACTACCTATTGGACATGCACTTGCGTAGCTTGTGAACTACGAAAAAAAGCACCTAAACAAACATTTGAAAATGTAGTCACTGGTTATGAGCATACCAAACATATTTTTAAAACTGTACAACAAGAATATAATAAACTTTATAATACTGGTAAAATACAAGATACACTCATAGGGAAAGTATTAGTCAAAAAATTTAAAAAATAATATTAAAAACGAAGAAATATTCTTCGTTTTTAATTTACTTCTATAACCAAAAAAAACCAAGATTTTCCTTGGTCTTTTTTTATAATAATTCTTGCTCTAAAGCTTCTAAAGGCTCTTCCGTATTAAGTGGTTTTTCTAGTTTATAATCAAAGTTTTGATACAATCTAGCACCAGTTCCTGCTGGTATTAGTTTACCAACAATAACGTTTTCTTTTAAACCTTCTAAGTAGTCAACCTTACCATGAATAGCAGCATCTGTTAATATTCTTGTTGTTTCTTGGAAGGCTGCTGCTGATAAGAATGAATCAGTTTCAAGTGATGCTTTAGTAATACCTAACAATACTGGTTTACCAGTTGCTGGGGTCTTACCTTCAAGAATCAATTCCTTATTAGCGTTTGTAAATTCGTTGATGTTAATTAAAGTTCCAGGCAAGTATAATGAATCTCCTGAATTAACAATCTTAATTTTAGAAATCATTCTTCTAGCCATTACCTCAATGTGTTTATCACTAATATCAACACCTTGCATACGATATACTTTTTGAATTTCAAGTAATATATATTGTTGAACAGTTATTGGATCAGTCACAACTAGTAATTCTTTAGGGTTAATTGCTCCTTGTGTTAATCGCTGACCTGCTTTAACTTCTTGATTTAATTCAACAATAGGTTTCATACGGTAAAATGTTGTATGTTCTCTTGTTTCAACTTCATTAGTAATATCAATTATAAAATTGCCACCATTTTCTGTAATTTTAGTTACTTTACCATTAATTTCAGCAATAGTTGCTTTTTTCTCAGGGTTACGAGCCTCAAACAATTCTTGAACACGAGGTAAACCTTGAGTGATATCATCACCTGCAACACCACCGGTATTAAATGTACGCATTGTTAATTGAGTACCAGGCTCACCAATTGATTGTGCTGCCATGATTCCGACTGCTTCCCCTATTTCAACTATTGAACCAGTTGCTAAGTTACGACCATAACACTTTTGACATAATCCTTTTTTAGTTTTACATGTCAATACTGATTTAATTGGAACTTTAGTGATTCCAGCTTTAATTATTTTATCAGCTAATTGTTCAGTAATATACTCCTCACGATCAATAATAACTTCTTTTGTTTCAGGGTGTAAAACTTTTTTATTAGTGAAACGGCCAATAATACGATCATATAATGATTCTATATTAGTGCCATCATTTTCATTAACAAAAGCTTCTACAACAACACCCTGTTCAGTTTTACAGTCGGCTTCTTTAATAACAATATCTTGACAAACATCAACTAATCTTCGTGTCAAGTAACCAGCATCAGCTGTTTTTAAAGCCGTATCAACCGCACCCTTACGAGCACCATGGGTTGATAAAAAGAATTCTGAAATTGTTACCCCTTCACTAAACGAAGATGTAACTGGTATCTCAACATATCCACCACTTGGTTTTCCGAACAATCCACGCATCCCTACTAATTGAGTATAACTCTTAATATCTCCACGAGATCTCGATAACATCATCATTGAGATCGAATTATATTTATCTTCACTAACAATTTCTTTTAATTCATCAGATATTTTACTAGTAGTATCAAGCCAGATTTTAGCAACTTGTTCGTGGCGCTCCTGCTCGGTAATTAGCCCACGACGATGTTGTTTATTAATAATATCAACTTTATTTTGACTTTCTTCTAAAAGTTCTTCTTTAATTTGACTTTGATGTAAATCTGAAATAGAAATTGAAATACCTGATTTAGTTGAATATTTAAACCCTAAATCTTTTAATTTATCAAGCATTACTGATGTTTCAGTTGTGTGATAACGCTTATAATTTTGAGCAATTATCTGACTGAAACTTCCTTTATTTAAAGGTTCGATTAAAGGCATCTCCTTTATTTTTTCCGGAATATTTTTACCTTTATCAATAAAGAATTTGCTCGGAGTCATTCTTTCAATGTTTTCTTCACTACCTTCATTTATATATTGAAATGAATCTGGAAAGATTTCATTAAAGATTATTTTCCCAACAGTTGTAACTAAATATTTTTCTTTATGTTCATCAAGGAATATTTTATATTTAAATGCTCTTACAGGAATTGCTATTCTTGCATGAAGAGAAATCTCTTCTCGTTCATAAGCCATTAAAGCTTCATTTGGATCTTTAAATATTCTTCCTTCTCCAAGTTGATTATCTTTTTCAATTGTTAAATAATAATTACCTAAAACCATATCTTGAGATGGAGTAACAATTGGATTCCCATCTTTTGGATTTAGAATGTTATTGGCACCCAACATTAAGATTCTTGCTTCAGCTTGTGCTTCTTCACTTAATGGTAAATGAACAGCCATTTGATCTCCATCAAAGTCAGCATTAAAAGCGGCACATACTAACGGGTGAAGTCTAATTGAACGTCCTGCCGTTAATTTAGGTTGGAAGGCTTGAATTCCAAGTCTATGAAGAGTTGGAGCACGGTTTAATAAAACCGGATGTTCTTTAATTTTTTCTTCAACAATATCCCATACTCTTGGATCTTGATTTTCAATCATTCGTTTAGCTGCTTTAATATTTGAAGCAATTTCTTTCGAAACTAAACCTTGAATAACATGTGGCTTAAATAATTCTAAAGCCATTTCTTTTGGAATACCACATTCATACATTTTTAAATTTGGACCAACAACGATAACTGAACGTCCAGAATAATCAACACGTTTACCAAGTAGGTTTTGTCGGAATCTTCCTTGCTTACCTTTAAGCATGCTACTTAATGATTTAAGTGGACGATTTCCAGCCCCCGTTATGTTACGACCACGACGACCATTATCGAATAATGCATCAACTGCTTCTTGTAACATACGTTTTTCATTTTGAATAATAATTGATGGAGCTTCTAGTTCTAACAATTTTTTCAAACGGTTATTACGGTTAATAACACGACGATATAAATCGTTTAAATCACTAGTTGCAAAGCGTCCACCATCTAATTGAATCATTGGCCTTAACTCTGGCGGGATAACAGGTAAAGCATCTAAAATCATCCATTCTGGACGATTTCCCGATTCTACAAAAGCATTTAAAACATCAAGTCTTTTGATTAAACGAATACGCTTTTGAGAAGTTGAATCTTTAATTTCTTCTATTTCTGCTTTTATAACTGAAATTTCTGATTCTAAATCGACATCAGCTAAAAGTTCTTTAACAGCTGCTGCACCCATTCCAACACTAAATGATTCACCATATTTTTCATAATAAGTACGGTACTCTTTATCTGATATAATTTGTTTCTTTTCAAGAGGCGCAGCTCCTGGATCTAAAACAACGTACGATACGAAATAAAGAACCTCTTCTAAATCACGCGGAGACATATCAAGAACAAGTCCCATACGAGAAGGAATACCTTTAAAAAACCAAATGTGAGAAACTGGTGTTGCTAGTTCAATATGCCCCATTCTTTCACGACGGACTTTAGTTCTAGTTACTTCAACACCACATCTATCACAAATTATATTTTTATAACGAAGACGTTTATACTTCCCACAAGAACATTCAAAATCTTTAGTTGGACCAAATATTTTTTCACAAAACAGTCCATCACGTTCTGGTTTTAAAGTACGATAATTAATAGTTTCAGCTTTTTTTACTTCACCGTAAGACCAAGATCTTATTTTATCAGGTGAGGCAATTGCAATTCTTAATCCTTCGAAATTATTAACATCCATTATTCTAAAACCCCCTCTTCTACTTCTTTATCATCTTGCTCTTGTTCATCTGTTTCTTCATCGTCAGTAGTTTCCTTATCATCTACTTGACTATCAGTTTCTTCAGTTGGTTTTGCTTCTTCTAGTTCAGAATCAGCACTTTTTTCAAACTCATCAGTGGTTAAAAAAGAATCACGTTCCATAGCTTCTAATTCTTTTAACTCAAGATAATTACCGTCTTTATTCAAGATTGTAATATCAAGTCCTAGTGCTTGGAATTCTTTAATTAGCACCATAAATGATTCTGGAACGCCTGATTTTGGAATTGGTAGTCCTTTTACTAAAGCTTCATATACTTTAACACGACCAACAACATCATCCGATTTGATTGTTATCATCTCTTGTAAGATGCTAGCTGCTCCATAAGCATAAAGTGCCCAAACTTCCATTTCTCCAAATCTTTGACCACCAAATTGAGCTTTACCACCTAATGGTTGTTGTGTAACTAATGAGTATGGACCAGTTGAACGAGCGTGAAGTTTATCATCAACCATGTGATGCAGTTTTAACATATACATAATCCCTACACTAACTGGGTTATCATATTTTAATCCAGTTCGTCCATCATATAATGTCATTTTCCCTGTTTCACTAAGATTAGCTTCTTTTAGAGCATCAAGTATTTCTTCACGAGTTGCTCCTGCAAAAACTGGCGTTGCAACATGAATATTTAATTCTCTAGCAGCCATACCTAAGTGCATTTCTAGGATTTGTCCAATATTCATACGAGATGGAACTCCTAGTGGGTTTAAGATGATATCAACTGTTTCACCGTTTTCCATGTATGGCATATCTTCTTCTGGTAAAACAAGCGACACAACACCTTTATTACCATGACGCCCAGCCATTTTATCTCCAACAGTAATTTTACGTTTTTGAGCAATATAAACACGAATTACTTTTGAAACACCCGCTGGTAATTCATCAGTATCTTTTTTAGTAAATACTTTTATATCATGAACAATACCACCACAACCGTGAGGAACACGAAGTGATGTATCTCTTACTTCTCTTGTTTTTTCACCGAAAATAGCATGTAATAATTTTTCTTCAGCAGTTAGTTCAACCATTCCTTTAGGAGTAACTTTACCAACTAATATATCATCATCTTTTACTTCAGTACCAATAATAACAATACCATTTTCATCTAAGTTTTTACGAGCTTCTTCACCAATATTAGGAATATCTCTAGTAAACTCTTCCGGTCCTAATTTTGTATCTCGACACTCAATTTGATAATCTTCAATATGAATTGATGTGTAAACATCATCTTTTACTAATCTTTCATTTAAGATAATGGCATCTTCATAGTTATAACCATCAAAGTTCATAAATGCTACTTTAACGTTTTTACCTAGAGCCATTTCCCCTAAATCTGTACTTGGTCCATCAGCAATAACCATATCTTTTTTTACAGCATCCCCTAGTTTAACAATCGGGCGTTGTAAATAACAAGTACCGTTATTACTCTTTTCAAAACCATTTAATAAATATGTATCTTTCCCACCTACAGTTTTAACAACAATTCGTCTAGAATCAACATATTCAACAATTCCATCAGCTTTGGCTATAACAACAGCTCCCGAGTCACGAGCAGCAATCGCTTCAATACCAGTACCAACTAATGGTGCTTCACTTTTTAATAATGGAATAGCTTGACGTTGCATGTTGGCACCCATAAGTGCTCGTTTACCATCATCATGCTCTAAGAATGGAATACCACTAGTTGTAATCGATACTACTTGTTGTGGCGAAACATCCAAGAAATCTACTTTTGATTTTTCAACCATAACATTCTCATCGCGATAACGAACAGGTAATCTATCTTCAATAATTTCATTATTTTCATTTACTTTAACAGCTGCTTGTGAAATATAATAATCTAATTCTTCATCAGCAGTCATATAAACGATTTCATCAGTTAATTTAGAATTTTCAACTTTTCGATACGGAGTCATAATAAATCCATAATCATTCACAACCGCATAACTAGCCAGGGCTGTAATAAGTCCGATATTAGGTCCTTCTGGTGACTCAATCGGACATAAACGTCCATAGTGTGATGGATTAACATCACGAACTTCCATTCCCGCTCGATCTCTTGATAACCCACCAGGCCCAAGCGATGATAAACGACGTTTATTAGCTAATTCAGCAATTGGATTAGTTTGATCCATAAATTGTGATAATTGGCTACTGCCAAAGAATTCTTTAATAGCAGCAGTAAGAGGTCTAATGTTAATTAAAGTTTTTGGAGTTACTTCAGATGCATCTTGTGTTGACATACGATCTTTAATAACACGTTCAATACGTCTTATACCAATTCTAAATTGATTTTGTAACAATTCACCCACTTGACGAACACGGCGATTTGATAAATGGTCTATTTCATCAAAATTTCCAATTCCTTCTAATAGATTTAGATAATATGAAACAGATGCATATATATCTGATATAGTTAATCTTTTTAAATCAAGTTCTTGATCGTTACCAATAACATTAACAACCTTTTCTGGTTCTAATTTAGAAAACACTTTAATTAATTGAACGCGGTTATAAGTATCTAAATCTTCATTAACTAAAGCTTCTTTCAGACCATAACCATCTTGTAAAATTGGTTTTAATTCAGTTAAAACTTCTTTCGTAATTAAAGTACCTTTTTCAAATAATACTTTTCCTTTTACTTTTATATCTTCAGCTAAAACACAATTTAATAATCTTTCTGAAATCGCTAATTTTTTATTAAATTTATAACGCCCCACTTTAGCTAAATCATAACGAAAAGAATCAAAAAATCTTGTAATTAATTGATTTTTAGCACTATCTAAAGTAGACGGCTCTCCTGGTCTCAATTTTGAATGAATATCAATTAATGCTTCATCAGTATTCTTATTAGCATCTTTTAGAAGGGTTTTAGCAACATAGTCATTTTCACCAAACAAACTTATGATATCTTCATCATTTGAAAGACCTATTGCTCGAAGCAATGTTGTAATTGGAACTTTTCTAGTTCGGTCAATTCGAACATAAACAACATCACGAGCATCTGTTTCATATTCCAACCAAGTTCCATGAGTCGGAATAATTTGCCCACTGATAATAGTACGACCATTTTTTTTATCAATATCTTTAACAAAGTATACGCTTGGAGATCTAACTAATTGTGAAACAATCACTCTCTCTGCGCCATTGATAATAAATGTTCCTGTTTCAGACATAATTGGTAAATCACCTAAATATATGTCTTGCTCTTTAATTTCTCCTGTCTCGTGATTAAAAAGTCGTGCTGCTACCTTAATGGGAGAAGCATAGGTTGCGTAGCGCTCCTTACAACCTTTTATTGAATAACGTGGTTCTTCAAAATAGAAATCACCAAATTCAAGTGATAAATTTCCAGTGAAGCTTTCCACAGGAAAAACATCAAGAAAAACTTCCTTGATTCCTTCATTAATAAACCAATTGTAAGATTTTTTTTGTATCTCTAACAAGTTGCTTAACTCAATAGCATTTTTTGTTTTTGCATAACTTCTACGTTCACGATGGTCACCAAATTTTTTCACAGTATAAGACACTTTCTCACCCCTATTAATATATTTACCCGAATAATCATTTCTAAAAAATAAAAATGTGCTACCAATTTATGATTTTAACAAAATTGTGTCAATTTGTCAACATTTTATTGCACATATAACATAAAAGCCTTTTTTCTTACCAACTATTTCAACATCATACTCTAATTTAAGGTCTCTAACAACTGTTTTTGCCCCCTGATCTTTATGGATAACCAACCACATCTGTCCCTTCGCATTTAAATATTCTTTAGCCTTAAATAAAATTTCATACAACACCTTTTTACCAACTCTAATTGGTGGATTTGTAATAATGAAATCATATTTAGAGTTAATATTAGAATACTTATCACTAGCAAAAATGTTCACTTTCACCTTATTTATCTTGGCATTTTTTATAGCTAATTTAATACTTCTTTCATTAATATCAATCATATCAACAACTGCATCAGTATTTTTACTAACATATATTCCAATCGGACCATAACCACAACCAAAATCTAAAACCCGACCTTTGATTTTATCTAAATCTAGTAATTCCAATAAAGTTCTAGTTCCAAAATCTAAGCCCCGTTTTGAAAAAACACCACTATCTGTTATAAACTTATATGGTTGGTTGTTTATTTTTATAAATACTTCTGACTCATTGCTTTTACTATCAGGTTTTTTATCGTAATAATAACTCACTATATTACCCCTTTAAGAAAGGGCGAAAGCCCATACTAAATTACATAGTATAGGCTACCCTTATTAGAATTAATTATTTTAATTCAACAGAAGCACCAGCTTCTTCTAATTTTGCTTTTAATTCATTAGCTTCATCCATATTAACATTTTCTTTAACAACACCACCATTGTCAGCAATGTCTTTAGCATCTTTCAATCCTAATCCAGTTACTTCACGAACAATTTTGATAATTGCTAATTTATTAGCACCAGCTGCTGTCAGTACTACATTCACTGATGTTGGTCCTTCTTCAGCTGCACCTGCTGCTGTTGGAGCCGCAACTGCTACTGCACTTGGATCAACTCCAAATTCCTCTTTCATTGCATCTACTAATTCTTTAACTTCAAGAATTGTCATTTCTTTTAATCCACTAATAAATTCTTCTTTTGTAAATTTTGCCATATTATTCCTCCTCTTTAATTTTCTAAATTTTGACTATGTAAATCTAAACAAATAGATAAGTCACGCACCACACCCATTAATCCAGATGCCACTTGCGTCAATAAGCCTTCTCTTGAAGGTATTTTTGCTAATTCATTTAAAGTATCAATTGTTGTAATTTTTCCCTCAACAATTCCAACTTTCATTTCCAGCGATTTATATTTCTTTGAAAAATCACTTAACACCTTAATTGGTGCGACTGCATCTTTTCCAAAAGCCATTGCTTTCGGTCCAACTAAGTGTTCGTTTAAATCAATTTCCAAATCATTTAAAGCTCTCTTAGCTAAAGTGTTTTTATATACTTTAAATTCCGCATCATTTTCTCTAAGTGTTCTTCTTAACTCTGTTAATTCAACAACAGATAAATCACTATATTCAAAAAATACAACAGATTGAGATTCTTTAACATTTGTAGAAATTTCATTAACTACGTCTTGTTTTTTTGCTAAAACCTTTTCGTTCGCCATCCTGCACCTCCCTTTTAGTTACAATTACCTAAAAAAACTACTACGCATAATGTCCGTAGCAGCTTGAAGTCTTAATTAATTAAGTCCTCGGTAGGATGATTAAACTGTTAGGTCCCTACGGTCTACGGCACTTGCTTTTAAATTTTTACAAATTGATTATAACATATTATATATTATATGTCAAAACTATTTTGATCTATTTTAATTCCAGGTCCCATTGTTGAAGAAATAGCAATATTTTTAATATATTTACCTTTCACAACAGATGGTTTACTTTTAATAATTAAATTCATAAAAGCATCTAAATTTTCAAGTAACTTAGAATCTTCAAATGATGCTTTACCAATAATAACATGAATATTTCCATAACTATCAGTACGATATTCAACACGACCTTTTTTAATATCTTCGATCGCTCTTTTAACATCAGTCGTTACGGTTCCTGTTTTAGGGTTTGGCATTAAACCTTTAGGTCCTAAAACTTTACCAATCTTTCCTATTGCTGGCATCATATCTGGTGTAGCAATAATGATATCAAAATCAAACCAATTTTCTTTTTCGATTTTGTCTAACATATCAGTATCTCCAACATAATCAGCACCTAAATCTCTAGCAACTTGCGCCTG
>FZPS01000065.1_pt60 | contig 15415 bp, 13 predicted proteins | sample 1817821 | NCBI WGS metagenome assembly FZPS01 (sample SAMEA104158645, study PRJEB21678) | metagenome | place: Germany | collected 2015-04-21 | reverse complement strand
CTTGATCCGTGCCACGATATCGGCGAGCTGTGCGCCATCCGGGGCATACCCCATATCGTGGAGGGCGGCCTCGACCGCCGCCGACCCGGAGTGTTTGCCGATGACGATGCGCCGTCTCCGTCCGACTAGTTCCGGGCGGATCGATTCGTAGGTGCTCGCGTCCCGCATCACCCCATGGGCGTGGATGCCGCTCTCGTGGGTGAAGGCCATCTCGCCGACGATGGGTTTGTTGGTGGCAAGCGGTACACCGGTGAGCCGGGCGACATGGGTCGAGAGGGGGTAGAGCTCTTCGGTCGCAATCCCGGTATCAACTCCGTAGAGCACCTCAAGCGCCATCGCCAGTTCTTCCAGGGCCGTGTTTCCTGCCCGTTCCCCAAGGCCGTTGACGGTGACGTGGGCACATGATGCACCGGCACGGAGGGCGGCGACTGAGTTTGCAAGTGCGAACCCGAGGTCATCGTGGCAGTGGATGGAGAGCGGGGCGAAGAGGAGCGGCGGGATGAGTTCAGCGGCCCGCTCGGGCGTGAGGAGCCCGACGGTGTCGCAGAAGCAGAGCCGGTCTGCACCCCGCTCGACCCCTTCCCGGAAGATCGCCGCCAGGAACGCCTGGTCGGCGCGGGATGCGTCTTCGCCGGAGAGTTCGACGACAAGACCGCGGTCTTTCGCGTACTCAACGGCACTCCAGGCCATATCGCAGACCTGCTCCCGGGTTTTGCGGAGTTTCTTACTGATATGGAGGTCGCTTACCGGGACGACGAGGTGGACAGAGTCGGCACCGGCATCGGCGGCGAGGTCGATATCCTGGGCGAGCGCCCGGACATACGTGCACGTTTCGGCGGCGAGCCCGGCATCGGCGATTGCACGGATGGACTGGCGTTCCCCGAGGGAAGCGGCCGCAGAGCCGGCTTCGATGACGTGGACGCCGACGTCGGCAAGGTGCGTTGCAATCTCAAGTTTCTCGGCCGGCGTCAGGCAGACACCCGGTGTCTGTTCGCCGTCCCGTAAGGTAGTGTCAAAAAAGCGGATCGATTCACCAAATAAAACAATCACACATAGTGCAATTCACCGTCAGGAAATTGGCGGCGGCGCTACTTAAAGGTTGGGTATTCGAGACGGGCGGTATAACGAACCGGAAAAAAGAAGAGGGAGTTCAGGCCGGCGCCGGGGCGCTCTCGTAGAGGAGGGCGACGTAGCGGGCGGAGAAGATGATAAACGCCGGGATGAGGAGGATCAGAAGGAGCCAGCCGATGAGCGGGATGAGCATGAGAACGAACCCCACGATCATGATCACGATCTCCATGACGAGGAGAGCGATGAAGGTGTTCAGCCACCCAATCTTCCCGATGTGAGCGAAGAGGGCGCGGACCCGGAAGGCTTCGCCCATCTTCCCCGTCCGGGAGAACCGGACCATGGCAAAGGTCGAGAGGATCCCGATGACGATGGCGAGGACGACGAAGACGATGAGGAGGGCGAGGAGCACGAGGATGCCCGTCTCCGGGCCGAGGCCGGAGCTGGTCCCGGTCCCCGGGATCGTTGTCATCGAGACCGGGATGAAGTACGCGAGGAGGGATACGGCCGCGAGGAGGAAGACCGGGATCGTGTAGACGAGCGAGATGACGATCAGTTTGATCCCGTCGATAAAGAGGCCGATCCAGCCTTCAGGCTCGGGAGCGGGCTTCGTGCCGCTCATGACCCGGACACTGTAACCGTAGATGAGCGGGAAGATGATCGTGCTGATGAGCAGGAGGAGCCAGCGGGTCCACCTGCCCCAGAGGGCCTCCTTCGTGTAGTCGAAGGAGTCGCCGAGTAATCGGGTGTAGTCCATGGAAATCACCGTATGTTGCAACAGGAATTGCTTGTTGAGATAGACGTGCTGTTCTCAGATGCCCTAAATTTTACAATAATGTAGTCCGTAGGTGTATCACCTGCGGGTAGATATGAGATAGACTGATATAAATATATGGATATTATTTAAACGCACATATTGGAGTTTTAAGGAAACTAGGAGAAAATGTCCACGTAAACCACCTAATCCCAGCACAAGTTGTTCAGGTTGGAGCCGGAGCATGTGAGACATATTCTAGGGTTCAAGCAACAGCGATTGGTTGATCCTGTCCAGAGTATTACGTCATAAAATAGGTGGAGGTTCACGCTGGTGCCTGGAGACTCTCATAGAGGAAGGCAGTATAGCAGAAGGTGGAAACAATGAATGCCGACGTGAGGAGAATGGGTTTTTACCCGGGTATCATCACACATAAAAGTGAGGTGATCCTATAATTATAAGGTCCCTTGGATAAAACCGGGGATCATGGCATTCCGGGAAATTGACGATGATCTCTGGGAGATTGTTCAGAAATACCTCCCCCCAACAAAGCCGCATATCGGTCGACCCCGATGTGATCCCCGCGGGCTGATCAACGGCATCCTGTACGTCCTGACCACGGGATGCACCTGGCACGATGTTCCAGCAAACTACGGCACCAAATCGACGGTTCACCGGTACCACCTCGAACTCTGCGAGAAGGGAGTGTACCAGGCGATCTTCCTCAACTTGCTCTGATCGGGGTATGAGATCCGAAAGATCGATCTCTCGCACTGTGCGACGGATACCAAGGATATCCCGGCAAAAAAAGGGGATCAGCCGGCTATGATGGCTATAAAAAGGTAAATGGGAACAAGCTGAGTGCGCTGGTCGATCGGAACGGGCTTCCCCTTGCCTGCACGGTTGCACCGGCAAATGTCCATGATTCCCGACTCTACGAGCCAACCCTGGAAGCATTTGAGATTCCCGGTGTGCAGGATCGTCCTACGATCATCTCCGCAGATGCAGCCTACGACGCCCAGGAGATTCGTCAGTACAACCGGAAACGAGGGATCAAGACCAATATCCCGGTCAACCGGAGATCCCGGAGACATCCGAAACGAGGGAGACCAGTCTGGTTCGATCCAGAACTCTACAAGAAGCGCAGTGCCATCGAACGGTTCTTCAGTTGGATTGAGGCATTTAAGAAGATTACTCCCCGATATGAACGCTATGAGACCTCATTCTTCGGGTTGATTCAGCTAGCATGTACCATGATGGTCTGGAGAGTTTTGGGATGAGTTCTATTACTCCTAAACCCTTTAGTTCCCAAACTCCTGAAAGTTTTGGGATTGTCTCTTAAAGGGGGTTTCCAGCCATATTGAGATGCTCAAGAGTATAACTACCGCAATGGGTGTCAGCCTGAGGGCACGAAAATCCACTCCCAAAGCAGGCTCATTCAGGGAGCATTATTTTTGAAAATGGCCCCCACTATAAGTTTGAATGGTTAATTGAGACAGATAGATCCCGAGGTAAATCCTAAAATTTATAAATTCGTGTGAAGTATTTAGATTTATACTCGAGGAAAAGTTATGTCAAATGCTTATTTAGAGTCTGAAAAAGAATCGATCAGTCGGGAGAATAAAATTCGATTATCCTACAGCAGGTACAAGGCATCAATCATAGAGGAAGGTCGATCACGTGGCTGAAGAAGGGCAGAAAGACCATACGCTAATCTCTCTCGATCCCGCTACTTACGCAGAATCTACCAATAATCCCCCCCTATTTCCTGTGCCAAATGTTTCACAGGCATGTGAGGGTAAGACCTCGAAAGCAATATTGTCTACAGGAGAGGCATATGCTTTTATTGGCATTACACTCGGGATTCTAGGGTTTCTGATCATTCCAGTCATCTTCAGCATTGCTGGGATAAGTTTTGGATACCTCGCAACCAAGAATGGAGAGGGATCTTTCGGGAAGGTCGCCATGATCGTCTCGTCCGCCAGCCTTGCTGTGGGGATTGGAGGGGTTATTGTAATACTCACATACATGGACTTCATTTAAAGCCATCTTGGACTTTGAGCATGGAACGTCTTACATTGCTCCTGTAAATGACGAGATTGTCACAGAATATTTATACCAAGAGGAGGATGGCCCCTCTCGGTCCCCCGCGTGGCGATACCCGATGGAAAGCCGTTTCACCCAACCTGTCCAGGATATGGTTCAGATGGCAGGTATCTGGGAAATAAGTGCTCTGATCAGGGTGTACCGAAGATTCAGAAATCATTTTGGGACAAACTCGACAACTCACATCACTGGCACTGTGGATTCGGGACTTCGATTGAACAGATTCCCAATTTTGGATGCTCTCAGGGTGCCTCAAAGAAAAGATCAGGGTTGCCTTACACGGCCATTGGTGCATCGCGAATGAGTATAAAGCCATATAAGACAGAGATTGAATTAATTTTCGAGCAAGATCTCATTCCCGTAAGGTCAAGATTGGGCAGACTTTGCTGTGCTAGCCTGATGGAGATCGATGCTTTTCATAACCACTGCAGAACTGAGCCCACCTGCTAGTAAACCCGTTATAAAACGTACGGGATTGGAACTTTCCCATAACCCAAACCCCTGCCCGACACCATCGATCATGATGGGAAGCAGTGCAATCATAAACAAGATCAGGAGTATTCTGGATCCATCTTGCCGGATTTGGAACTTCAATCGACTGGACATAAGTATCCCTACCGGAATTCCAAAGAAAATCCCAAAGCATCGTATACAAACGGGGAACTGATTGCCATTTATTGCAAAAGATCGATCATTGCGCTGGTGGCACCACATGTCTCCAAAGTGGTAGATGAAATTCCATGGAGCAGGAAAGGAGCGAATGGTCGGTTCGTTGTCAACGATCCCTGGAGAGCCGGTAAGATCGGGAATCGAATTAACGGGAAACAATAGGGGAGCACCTGTCATCAGCAGTACGAAAACCAGAGTAACAGAACAGAGAGACAATCTTAGAAGGGGTGTTTTGGGGGAGGCCATAGCCACTATGATGTCGGTTGCAGGGTATAACCCATATATCCGCCGACCAGGGCAAGGATGGAACCAATAATCATCAGGAACATCATCCCCCATACTCCAAAGATAAGCCCAATGATTCCGAATATCAGGGCTAGCATGCTTCCCTTGCGGACAGAGTCCATGTCGCTCCTGCTGATGAAGAAGGAACCAATGAGTACAGGTATACTGGATATCAATCCGAGAGACGAAACGAGCATAATCGTAGTGCCGGCTCCACTAGCCCCACATGCTGCAAACGTTGCGCCGCATATAGAGCCCAGAAACGCAGACATTACGCCAGAGACTAGCATCAATATCCCCCCGATGAGGGAGATTATAAACGCACCAGTAGCATCACCAGTCATCCTAAATTTCTAAGGTATTTATGATATATATGTGTGTCGAAACATTCATGTAATTTAAAATATATTTGGAAATTTTTCTGGCCCTTAAAGATCCTTATTCGTCAAAATGACGCTCTACATCGAAATCTCGAAATATTTGTTAACACCTCGAGTTAATCCTCATAAATATGTGACAGAGGCAGTTCAGAGAACGGGAGTGTTGTCACAGCGAGGAACTCAACGGAGTCCCGATAATCAAAGATCCATATGATTCGGGGCGTCCTTACACACATTTAAACCGTCCGGGCTACACCGGACGCCCTCATGGAATTGGCTTCCTCTGGACATCGTTTCCCGGTGAGGGACCGGGGGTTCCCCCGAAGCACTTTTTGTGATGGGTCCCCTTACACCGATGCAGTGCAATAAGGAACAACAGCATACCTCTGGTGAGCATTGGCGGAAGACAGTTGAATCGTCTCGGCCTGGAAATATTAATTATAATGCCCCGATGGTTGGCTGTGTGTATCCTGGTAAATCCGGGTGTAGATGCCTTAAGATCCCAGAACATCTGGGCTAAAAAAGGTGATCGATCGGCCGGCGACTAAGAAGGTGAGGGAACGAGCTGAGTGCTCTTGGCCAATCGGAACGGCCAACCCTCGCCTGCACGGCTGCACCTGCAGATTCCCATGATCTTAGCGTCCAGCAGATACTGAGTCACGTGAGTTTTATCCCATAACATTAGATGTTCGGGATGTTTCTTTACCCTCAATCTCTATAACTTTGGCACGATCGCTGCCCATCATCCCCTTCGACAATTCAACCTTCCCGTCTATCTCTTTTATCGTAATATGGCCGTTTGCCTGCACAATCTCTCCATCCTCATACAGATCTCCAGACTTGGTCGGACTATAGGGTGCAGGGATTTCAAGTACTACATAGAAATTGCGGTCAATAAGCTCAGCATCAACGCGGTGCCCATCAACGACGGCAGATCTCCCGTGACTTGAGTTGATAGCCGGGATAATATATAGTGTCGTATTAATATCGCTTAACTTATCCGCATTCAGACCTGAGATACCAAACGGATCTTCCAACTTGCCGGTCTCTATCGTGTAGTTGCCAAATTTGTCTGTTATATACTTATAGGTGTAATTACCGCCTCCGGTTAGTCTGACCTTTGATTCAGGATCGTATGTAGTTATATCAATCTTGTAGAGTTTTCCACCATCGCTTGGAAGATCGATTCTTAACTTTTCAGATTCTAGTCCGTAAGCATAGTAGCCACTCCAGAAGAGACCTTTCCCCGCCGTTTTTGAAACCTCTCCTGTAAGGGAGAAATTCTCACTATAAACAAATTTCTCTTCACCAAACAAGTTTATGCCACCGTTCTTGGCATCAGTGCAGCCTGTAACGGTGATGAACGTTACGGTAAGCAAAGCTAGAGATACAACCCATACCTTTTTTCTAAACATTAGATCACCCCATTTTGGGATCAAAAGCTGTTAGGTTATAGTCAATATATGTGTTTTTATACTTGGTTTTAGCACTGTTGGGGAAATCCACCGCAAATTTTGACGGATAACCGGTTTGAGGCAGATCCGGATAATGATATCCGGCTATGACCTGTAAGAGAGCAGCTATAGTACGGGGACAGCGATTGTGCGCGGCTGGTCCGGGGTCTGATCTCAAGATGGGCAGCAGTTTGCCGGACTCAAATTCTAAGATACTGCTGCCGCTCGAACGCGCTTCATGTCTTCTCCTCGAACGAACGTTGTTTACCGCCTTGCAGGGGGATGACTGGCTATGGGATGGGAACTTCATCTCTGATCATTTCACGTCCATACAGCGGGTAATTCGCCCCTGCAAGTCCGCCTGATGCATCTCCGGGTTCCCTCGAAATCCAGCAATCCCTCCTGCTCTCCTAAAAGTATCCAGTGGCTAAAGATCCACATAGTTCAGAGTGCGCTTACACGTATATGAAAATTTGACACTCGTTATCTTATAGTAACTCATCCTTCGGTTGGAGGGGGGTGAAATATGTGTATAAAATATGAAGCCCATGTCAAAAACGTTTAATGATTTGGCAACATTTAATTGATCTCATTGGAAAAAATTATTTAGTCCAGTGCCGACACATAAATATCCCTATTGGATTCTGGGAGCGATTTGCCGGCTTGGTCACCAATCCGACACAAGCAATCCGTGAGATGGATGAAGAGCCATTTGGAAACGTTCGTAACTACTATTTCGGTCTTCTTGGTCTCATTCTTCTTCCAATCATTCTACTGCTCATTGGCGCGGAGCTCTTTATGAGCGCTGTTGATGGTGCTTCAGGAGCGGTCAATACGACTATCGGTGCACTTGTCATTATCGTTGTGCTCATCGTCGTCATTGCCGTTGTGATCGCCCTTATGTCAGTATGCCTCCACATTGCGGTCTTAATCTGCGGAGGTAACGGGTCATTCACGCAGACAGTAAAGGCTTACCTGAATTCCTTAACGCCGGTTCCTGTGCTTTATGTTGGAGCGCTCGTTGCACTGGTGCTTGCTTTAGTATTACCCCCGCTTGGGATTCTTATATTCTACCTGTTGGCTGTGATTGTGAGCGCATGGGTTACCGCACTGCTGATTGTTAGTGTTCAGGAATTTCATCATCTGACAACATTCAGATCTGTTGCTGCATACTTTGTAATGCAGGTGGTCGTTCTGGTGGTATTCTTCGTTATCGCGATTCTTCTCATGATCGTTGTAGGTGCAACACTGGGACCATACATCCCAGATCCGTCAATGCATCAGAGCCTCTATTAATCCTTTTTTTGCACCCGATCGATTTAACCGAGCAGAACATTTAACGCGATACGATGGTCGTTACATCCACCACTATCGAGATAACCCCCATCTTGCCGGTATGGGAGCTGGCGCATTGGATTCAGGTTAATCAACATTTTACTTTTTCACTAGGTCGTCCAACACTCTCATCCCTGTGTCACGCCGGCGCCGGGGCGCTCTCGTAGGCCTCCACGAGGTAGCGGGCGTGGAAGATGCCGTAGGCCACCCCTAAAAAGAGGTTGATGATCCACCCGAGGATGGGTATCGAGGTGATGAGCCCGGTCACGACCGCATAGACGAGGCCGATGAGGACGAGGACGATGACCGCGAGAATCCAGGCCCCCCACCCGATCCGCCCGATATGTCGAAAGATCGCCCCGAAACTGAACGCCTGGAAGAAACTTCCCGTGTGAGCGAACCGCACGGTCGCAAACATGGCGATGAACGATATAATGACCCAGACGACGGCCGCAATCAGGATGCCGGTGAAGGCAACGGCGACGGCCGAAGCCCATACGTCGGGGTTGTCCAATCCCCGCGCCGCTATGGCGGAGACGGCTGCAATCCCCCCAAAGACTGCCAGGACCAGGATGACCGGGATCAGGTAGATCAGGGTGATGATGTTCAACTTCCACCCGTCGACAAAGAGCCTGCCCCACTGGTTCACGTCCGGGGCGGGCCGCTGGCCGGAGAGCACCCGGACGATGTAGCCGCTTGCGAGCGGGATTAGAAAGAGCGTGAACGTCTGGATGAGCGAGAGGATGACCAGGAGCACCCACCGCCCCCATTCGCCCCAGAGAGCCTCTTTTGTGTAACGAAACGACCTGGAGATGAGATTGCCGTAGTCCATATCGCATACCACCTTCGGCCGTGGAGAGAGGGCGGGGGATATAACAGTTTGGGGACCCGGCAAAAAAGAGGCCTCCCGGCCTCGGAGCCGTCAGAGTTCCTTCTGCAGATACACCATATCGACGAGTCGTTCGCCGCAGTCGAAGACCGGGTGGTCGTAATGGTCGATAAAGAAGTTCTCGACGCGGTGGGAGATGGTAAACCCGCACCGCTCGTAGAACCGGAGGATCCGGGGACAATCTCCCGTCCCGACGAGCATGACGCGGCACCTGCCCCGGTAGTGGTCGAGGATGTGCTCGATCAGCCGCCTGCCGTAACCCTGCCCCCGGCACTCTTCGTAGGTGGCTATGTTCTTCAGTTCGCAGACGCCGTCGCCTTCGCACGTCACCACGCCGACGCTCTTGAGGCCTTCGTCGTAAAGGGCAAAGAGATCCCCGCGGTCCAGATAGCGATCGATCATGGACTCCTGCTCGTCCCCGATCAGCAGCAGGTCAAGGAACTGCTTCTTGTTCTCCCGGACTTGTTCAATCTTCATGGCAGACCCTGCTGGAATGCGGTTTTACGAGAAAAAGGCTCTGTTGAACCCCTATTCTGGTCTTCCTCCCTATCTTGATAAGGCTGGTGCCGGACCCGGCTTGTCCCCGGGACGACTTTTTTTTCTCGGGCATCTCCGCATGCCGTGGACCGTGGTGGCTATCGCCATTGGGGGTGGGGCTTGACGGGGAGGGGGTCTCCCCCTCCCCTGTCGCGCGAAGATCCGCATATCTCAGGCCCCACCCCGCCCCGGGGGCGGGGGCAGTCATGGCGATACCCGATGGAAAGCCGTACCCCGGAGTGCGGTCATCTTGAACAAACGGGTGGGGGTTCAACAAAGCCGAAAAAAAAGAGATCTCCGGCCGGCCTCTCAGTGCCGGAAGTGCCGCACGCCCGTAAAGACCATCGCGACGTTGAGCCGGTTCGCCGCTTCAATGACCTCCGCATCGCGGATCGAGCCGCCCGGCTGGACGAGCGCCGTCGCACCTGCTGCCGCCGCGACCTCCAGGGTGTCGGGGAACGGCAGGAAGGCATCCGACGCAACCGCCGAGCCGGCAAGAGGCTTTCGAGCCTTCTTGACCGCGATCTCTGCCGACTCGACCCGGTTCATCTGCCCGGCACCGATCCCGAGGACCGCATTTTCGTCTGCAAACACGATAGCGTTGCTCTTCGTGTGCCGGCAAACCTTCAAAGCAAGTTGCATCGCCCGCATCTCGTGGGCGTCGGGCTCCCGCTCGCTCACGACCTTCCAGTCCTCGCGGTAGGGCTCCGCCCGCTGGACCAGCACGCCGCCGTCGATGCTCCGGATCTCGTCCTGCACCACCGGTTCAGGCAGCCGGAGCACCCGCATGTTCTTCTTGACCTTCATGATCTCGAGCGCCTCCGGTGTGTAGGAAGGAGCGATCACGACCTCGACAAACGTCCCGGTGAGCTCCCGGGCGACATCTTCGGTCACCTCGCGGTTCATGGCGACGATCGAGCCGTAGGCCGAGACCGGGTCGACCTCCCGGGCGGCGATGTAGGTCTCGAGGAGTCCGTCGCCCGTCGCAACGCCGCAGGGGTTGTTGTGCTTGACAATGACCACAGCGCACTCCTCAAACTCCCGGAGCAGGCCGACGGCAGCGTCGACGTCAAGGTAGTTGTTGTACGACATCTGCTTGCCCTGGAGCGTCTCCTGGGCGGCGATGCCGGCATCCCCGTAGACCGCCGCCGCCTGGTGCGGGTTCTCACCATAGCGCAGCGCCCGCCCGTTCCTGAACTGGACGTTGAGGACCTCGGGGAACGGCCGGTTGATGCCGGTGAGGTAGTTCGTGATCGCGCCGTCATAGGCCGCCGTCCGGGCAAACGCCTTCGCGGCGAGATTCAACCGCTCTTCGGGCGAGAACCCGCCGCTCCGGACCGCGTCTGCAACCATATGATAGTCGGCAGGGTCCACCACGACCGCCACGTACTTGTGGTTCTTTGCCGCCGCCCGGACCATCGCCGGGCCGCCGATATCGATGTACTCGATGATCTCGTCGAGCGAAAGCCCGGCGTCGCTCATCGCCTCGAAGGGGTAGAGGTTCACCACAACAAGGTCGATCGGCTCGATGCCATACTCCTGCATCACGGCATCATCGATGCCGCGGCGCCCGAGGATACCCCCGTGCACCTTCGGGTGGAGGGTCTTTACCCGGCCATGCATCATCTCGGGAAACCCGGTGTAGGTAGAGACGTCGGTATACGGAACTCCCGCCTGCTGTAGCGCAGCCCCGGTGCCGCCGGAACTCAGGAGCCGGTAATCGTGCCCGACGAGCACTTTTGCAAGATCAACAATGCCTGTTTTATCCCAGACAGACAGCAGTGCCCATTTCATGATTACACGTGAGTGGGATACAGAGATATATATTTGGCGCTATCCACGAAAACGGTCGCCTTTCACCCTCCCGGGTCCCGGGAAACAAGAACGCCGGCATCGCAGGTACCGCCGGTATCTCTCCTGGAGGAATGCGACCTCCCTTCCGCCGATCCACGTATCACGGGAGAATATTGCTGAATGAGTCTCCAATCGGGAAACCGGCTGGTTATAGTGGCCGAATGCCTGCAGCATTCGTTAAAGATATATAGAACTACATTACAATAAATAATCAAACCAGTACATTACATCATTTTGAAGCAGGTAAGGCGTATGAAGGAGGAAACATCCGAACCAAACGAGAAGCAACCGGATCTCGCAAAAGAGGCGGATGCAGTATCTCCGGCGCTTGAAGAGCTGCAGAAGGCATATGACGACCTTAACAGCCGTTATCTGCGCCTTGCAGCAGATTTCGACAACTACCGGAAGCGGATGGCCCGGGAGATCGATACCCGCACAACGTTTGCCATCGAGGATTTCGCGGTGGAGTTGCTCGAGGTCATGGACAACTTTGAGCGGGCGGAGAAAGCCGACGGTGCAAGCCTCCGGGAAGGGATGGAGCAGATCAGGAAACTCTTCACAACCATCCTCGACCGGCACGGCATCAGGCCCATCGAATGCCGGAACCTTCCTTTCGACCCGGAACGGCAGGAGGCGGTTGCCTACGTTCCTTCGGCTGCAGAGGAAGGTACCGTGATCGACGAGGTCATTCGCGGATACTGTATGCAGGATAAGGTCATCAGATGCGCAAAAGTTGTGGTATCTAAAGGAAAGGAGGAATAAATACATGGTTTCAGAGAAAGTCCTTGGTATTGATCTTGGAACAACCAACTCGTGCATGGCAATCATGGAAGGCGGGCGGGCGACGGTCATCGCCAACGCCGAAGGCGGCAGGACAACCCCGTCTGTCGTAGCGTTCACCAAGGAAGGCGAGCGGCTGGTCGGCAACGTCGCAAAGCGGCAGGCGATCACGAACCCGAACCGCACCATCCAGTCGATCAAGCGCAAGATGGGCACGAGCGAGAAGGTTGCCATCGAGAGCAAGAATTACACCCCCCAGGAGATCTCCGCGATGATCCTCCAGAAACTGAAACTGGACGCAGAGGAGTACCTGGGCGAAAAGATCACAAAGGCCGTCATCACGGTGCCTGCCTACTTTAACGACGCTCAGAGGCAGGCGACGAAGGATGCAGGAACCATTGCAGGCCTTGAGGTGCTCCGGATCATCAACGAACCGACCGCGAGCGCGCTCGCCTACGGTATCGACAAGGAGGGCGAGGCCACGGTGCTCGTCTATGACCTCGGCGGCGGTACGTTCGACGTCTCCATCCTTCAGCTCGGCGACGGCGTCTTTGAGGTCAAATCGACCGCCGGCAACAACCGTCTCGGCGGCGACGACTTCGACAAACTGGTCGTCGATTACCTGGTTGATGAGTTCCGAAAGAAAGAGGGCGTTGACCTTAAGAAGGACCCGGTCGCCATGCAGCGCCTGCGGGACGCGGCCGAGAACGCGAAGATCGAGCTCTCCACCGTCCAGAAGACCAACATCAACCTCCCCTACATCACCACGACGGAGAGCGGTCCCAAGTTCCTGGACTTCGACCTCACCCGTGCGAAGTTCGAGCAGCTCATCGCCGACCTCGTCGACTCGACCCTCGGGCCGGTGAGACAGGCGCTCGCCGACGCCAAACTGGGCGCCGATGATATCGACCACGTCCTCCTCGTCGGCGGGTCGACCCGGGTACCGCTCGTGCAGGAGACCGTGAAGAAGGTCCTCAACAAGGAGCCCGACAAGGGTATCAACCCTGACGAGTGTGTCGCTCTCGGCGCCGCCATCCAGGCCGGCGTGCTGACGGGCGAGACCAAGGACGTCCTGCTCCTCGACGTGACCCCGCTCTCGCTCGGTATCGAGACGCTCGGGGGCATCGCGACGAAGCTCATCGAGCGCAACACCACCATCCCGACGCGGAAGAGCCAGATCTTCTCGACCGCAGCCGACGGCCAGACCTCGGTCGAGATCCACGTCATGCAGGGTGAACGGGCACTTGCGAAGGATAACTTCACCCTGGGCCGGTTCCAGCTCACCGGGATTCCGGCAGCACCCCGGGGCATCCCGCAGATCGAGGTCACCTTCGATATCGACGCGAACGGTATCGTCCACGTCTCGGCAAAGGACCTCGGCACCGGGAACGAGCAGTCGATCACCATCAAACCGCAGGACTCCCGCCCCTCTGAGGCCGAGATCCAGCGGATGATGGACGATGCAAAGAAGTTTGAGGATGAGGACAAGAAGAAGCGCGAGGAGATTGACCTGCGCAACACCGCCGATACCGCCATCTTCACCGCTGAGCGCGCCCTGAAAGAGGCGAAGGATACGATCGATGCTACGGAGCGGCAGAAGATCGAGGATGCGATCGCCGACCTCAAGAAGGCGCTCGAGGGCGACGACCTTGAGGCCATCAAACAGAAGATGGATACTCTGACCGAAGCGGTATATGCGGTCACGACAAAGATGTACCAGCAGGCCCAGGCGGCCGCCCAGCAGCAAGAGGGGGAGGGTGCCGCAAAGAAGGATGATACCGTCGTTGATGCTGATTACGAAGTCAAAGAAGAGTGAGGTCGATGGGTCCGGACAGCTACTATGATACCCTCGGCGTCTCGCGGGACGCCAATGACGCGGAGATCAAGAAAGCGTACCGGAACCTGGCACGGAAATACCACCCTGATGTCTGCAAGGAGCCGGAGGCCGAGGAGAGGTTCAAGAATATCAACGAAGCCTATAGCGTCCTCTCCGATCCCCAGAAGCGCGCCCAGTACGACCAGATGGGGCATACCGCCTACAGTAACGCATCCAAAGGCTCGTACGCCGGCGGAGGGGGGTTCTCCGGCGGGTTCAGCGCCGACTTCTCAGGGTTCGGGGATATATTCGATACCTTCTTCGGCGGTGGGGGCAGGCAGCGCTCCGGCCCGCGCCCCGGGGCTGACCTCCTGATGAAGATGCGGGTCACGCTTGAGGAGGCAGCCTTCGGGACCGAGAAGGAGGTCGCTCTCGATCATATCGAGCCCTGCCCTGCGTGTGATGGGTCGGGGAGCGAGACGAAGAAGTTCACGACCTGCCCGACCTGCGGCGGCAGCGGCCAGATGCGGCAGATGAGCCAGTCCATCTTTGGGAATTTTGTCCGGATGAGCACCTGCACCACCTGCGGCGGGCGGGGGAAGATACCCGAGTCCCGGTGCAAGGCCTGCGGCGGCAGCGGGCATCGGCGCGCCCGGCAGACCGTGAAGGTCCGGATCCCGCCTGGGGTGGATACGGGCATGCGTCTCCGGATGGAGGGCTACGGCGACGCCGGGGACTATGGGGCGCCGAGCGGGGATCTCTACATTGAGATCAGCGTCGCACCGCACAGGACGTTCACCCGCCGGGGCAACGACCTGGAGACGGTCATCGAGATCACCCCGGCGCAGGCGACCCTGGGCTCCCAGGTCGAGGTCCAGACGATCGACGGGCGGACGGTCGTCCTCGATATCCCGGCCGGTGTGCAGTACAACACCGGGCTGAAGATACCGGGCGAGGGCGTGCGGTGGCAGACGAAACCCGGCGATATGCTGGTGCGGGTGCGCATCGTCGTGCCTGAACGCCTGACCGAAGAGGAGCGTGAACTCTATGAGCGCCTGCTCGAGATCGAGGGGAGCAAACCCTCCGCGAAGGGCGCAAAGAAGGGCAAAGGCTTCTTTCAGGACGTCGTCGACAAGGTCAAAGAGTCGGTGAAGTAGGGGCTCTCGCGGCCCAACGTTCTACCTTTTTTTGATGCTGCCCCAGGGGACAACCGGTACCGGATAAATCCACAATGTGGTTTTGCCGGAGAGGGTCTCCCGCAGGAGGTAGCAATATCCAGGGCGTGATAGAGTTGACGACCTGGAGCCTTAAATTACCCAAACCGCGGAGGATCTTAACAAAAAACCTCTGAGAAGGTTGCCTGTTCCTTCGCAATACTCCGGTGGTGGAGAGCGACTGTCTCGATCACCTGTCGTCCATGAGGGAGGATGTGATATCCCTGTTTTTATTATAAAAATTATAGAATAAACCACCATAAAGGTTATATAT
>FZPS01000065.1_pt355 | contig 15417 bp, 15 predicted proteins | sample 1817821 | NCBI WGS metagenome assembly FZPS01 (sample SAMEA104158645, study PRJEB21678) | metagenome | place: Germany | collected 2015-04-21 | reverse complement strand
CACCCGTGAGGCCATAGAGGAGACAAACGAGATGTCGTGCGATATAAGGACCATGCTGTAGCCTCTGGATCTCTGCAGGTCAAGGAGCAGATCCCGGATCTCCTTTCGCGTGAACGCATCGAGAGCGGAGGTGACCTCATCAAGGATCAGCACCTCAGGATCGCAGGAGAGCGCCATTGCGAGTAAAACCCGTTGTCGCATGCCCCCTGAGAGCTGGTGAGGATAGGTCTCCATCCAGGCCGGGTCAAGGCCCACCATCTGGAAGAGTTCTTCGCATCGCACTTCAGCCTCCCCGGCCCCCATACCCCGGCGCCGGATCATGGGTTCACAGACCTGCACCCCGACCTTCATCACCGGGTTTAAGACTTCAAGGCTGTTCTGAAAGACTATGGCGATATCCGTCCACCGAAATGCATCCATCTCGTGCTCCGGGAGCGCCGTGAGATCGGTCCCGCGATACGATACCCCTCCAGAGCGCTTCGCGTTCTCCGGCAACAACCCCATGATTGAGTGTGCGATCGTTGTCTTCCCGCTCCCGGACTCGCCGATGAGCCCGATGATCTCGCCTTCCTCCAGACTAAACGAGACGCCGTCGACGGCCTTTACGGTACTGCCGTCGATCGAGTAGTGGCATCTCAGGTCATCTACTTTGAGTATGGTCATTCTGTGTTCCTCCGTGCCCGTAACTTCGGGTCAAGCACCCGCTCAAGATCCCGGCTTATGAACGCGAGGCAGAGGAGCAGGGCGATGAGCGCAACAAGCGGTGGGATGAGCCACCACTTCCAGTAAGGCGTGAAGTATATCGACCGGAAACTGGTCGCGTAGTTGAGCATCATCCCCCAGCTCTTGGACGTGGGGTCACCGAGACCCAGGAACGCAAGCCCCGCCTCTGCAACGATCGCGTGCGAGGTTATACCGATGACAAGGACGAGCAGTATCGGGAGCACCTCGGGGAATATGTGCCTCCGGAGCAGGTACCAGGAACCTGCTCCGTAATTGCGTGCGGCGATGATGTATGCGTGGGTCTTTACGGAGAGCGTCTGTGCCCGCGCTATGCGTGCCGGCCGCGCCCAGCTGAAGAGTATGAGGATGGCGATGACGTTTATCACGCTCGGTCCCATGAATGCAGATATGACGATGAGGAGCGGCAGGCTTGGCAGAGCCATGGTGACATCGATCACCCGCAGGAGCACCTGGTCGGCAAGACCGCCCCTGTAGGCTGCAAGTATACCGATAGCCCCGCCGCCAAACCCGGAAACAGTGGCCACGGCAAGACCTATGAGGAGGCTCATCCTCGCCCCATAGCAGATCTGGGCCCAGATATCCATACCGAGTTCATCGGTACCGAGGATATGCCCGGCCCCGGGGCTCTCTAATGAGTCGCCGGTGATCGCATCGGGCGGGTGCCCCGCGATCACCGGGGCGAAGAGCGCCATCAGGATGAAGAGGCTGAGCCCGAAGAGACCGATCTTTCCTTCGATGCTGAACTTTGAGAGGCCGCTTCTGATACGGTCAAAGATCACCTGGATATCAGGCGGCACCCAGGAGAATGCCGGTCGGGTCTCGTCATCGACAAACATACTTCATCCTCCCTGAGCAACCACCCTCGGGTCGAGTCGCCGGTAGATCAGATCGACAGTGAGGTTGCAGACCAGGATCGATACCGCTATAACGAGGAGAATTCCCTGGATCAGCGGGTAGTCTCTCGCGATCACGGCGGACCGAAGGGTCATTCCAAGACCGGGATAGCTGAAGACCGTCTCGACAAGCACAGAACCCCCCATGAGGGCGCCGATCATAAAGCCCGTCCGGGTCACCACCGGGAGTAGCGCATTCCTGAGGGCGTGCCGTGTCCAGACGACCCGCTCCCCGAGCCCCTTTGCACGCGCTGTGCGGATGTAGTCCTTCGTGGTCACCGTGATCAGGGTGTTTCTCGTGAGGAGATAGACGCCGGTGAGCTGCGAGAGGGAGAGGGTGAGGACGGGGAGGAACGCATGATGGGCGATATCACCCATCCAGTCCAGGACGCCGGTGTAGTTTGCGAACGGCGTGATCGCTCCTGCTATAGGAAAGAGCCTCAACTGGACGACGAATATCAGGAGCAGGATGATACCGAGGAGGAAAGACGGGATCTCCGCAAACGCGATCAGCCCGGCCATCATGAACCTGTCAATCCCCCTCTTCCGGTTCCAGGCGGAGAATGTCCCGAGCAGCACACCGGCGATCGTGCTTATGATGGTCGCGGCAAAGACGATCAGGATGGTCCACGGCAGGTGGATCAGGATCACGCCGCTCACCGGCATCTTGTTGCTGATACTCTTCCCGAGGTCGCCCATCGCCAGGTTCTTTAAGTAAATGATGAACTGCTCGTGCAGAGGCCGATCCAGCCCGTAGTACTCCATGTAATACGCGCGCTGTGCCTCCGTCATGACCACCACATCCTCTCCCTCTACATCCGAAGACTCCAGTGAGAACGGGTCTCCGGGCATCATCCGGGGCAGGAAGAAGTTTATGGTGAGGAGTATCATCAACGTCAGCAGGAACCTGGTGATGATCGCCCGGTTGTCTCTCATCTCTCCATGACCGTCCAGACCATCATGCCGGTATACATATCTGATGTAGAGCGATACTTTCCGTTCTCTGAGTTATCTCTGTAGTAATCCCTGATCTTCCGCTTCTCTTCGTCACTGAGATCCCGCCGGCCCCCCAGAAAGTCGATCGTCCTCTCCGCCGCATCAGCCCAGTCCTGCTCCATCTCCCTGATGGAGTGATTGAACCGGAGAAGCGGCTGGTACCCCCTGATGTAGAGGTACGTGAACGGATAGAGCATGCCGGGGCCGTGGCTGCCGTTCTCTTCGTTGAGGATATTTCTGTAGATCTCACGGTGTGCTTTGTCCACACCCCACTGTACAAAACCGCTGTAGTAGCAGAACTCTCGTGAGCACGCCATCATCCGGTCGAAGGTCTCGACATCCCTTATACCGGGTGTCATGGATGCTATAACGAGGTCGAACTTCTCCCGGAACCCGAGTTCGTCTATATCGGCCGACCACCACGAACACCTGATCGGGTCGATGGCAAGACCCTCGCGCTCTGCCGTCTCCCGGAGCCGGTCGAGCATCCCTGTCGATATATCGAGAGCCGTGATGTCCGCTCCGGCCCGGGCAAGGGGGAGGGAGAGGGTGCCCGGACCGCACCCGATATCGAGGATCCGTGCCTCCTCCGGTGAGAAGCCGGCTTCCCTGAGGAGTCCGATGACCTGATCGGTCCTCTGCCTCCTTACATCATCGGGGATATCTTTTGCGTAACGGTCCGATCTCCTGTCCCATACAGCCGCCTGCCAGTCGTCTGTGACCCGGTTGGCATGGTTCACCGATCTGGTCCAGTGGTCAACCCAGCTCCTTATGTTATCTTCGTGCTGCAATTCCAGTCCTCTCCAGGTAGGTCAGTTTGCTGTGGGTCCTTGCGTGGTGGTCAAACATGTTCATCCAGCCATCGTATTTTGAGATATACCAGGCATCGTAACTGGTTGTGTAGTAGAGCGGGATCGTCGGGATATCCTCTGCGATTATCTTCTGCATCTCAAAGACGATCGCCTTTCGCTTCCCGTCGTCGAGTTCAACTACTTCCCGGGCGGCGAGGTCATTCAAGACCTCGTTATGGTAACCGTATACCGCGGCCGCTGAGGCCACGCTGCTGGTCGTTCCGGTCACGACATCGGAGTATCGTGTGCGGAGGTAGTCTGCGTCCTGGCCCCATCCGCCAAAGCCGGATATGAGGAGCTCATAGTCGCCGCTCTTGAGGTTTGCGTCCCGCGATCTGCTCTCAAGCGCCCTGACCTGTATATCGATTCCCACATCTTTGAGTCTCGCCTTGATCAGTTCGCCTATCCGGACTTCACCGCTCGCGAGGCTGAGCGTGTAGGAGAGTTTCTTTCCGCCTTTATCGCGGATGCCGTCGCCATCAGTATCCTTCCACCCCGCTTCATTGAGCAGCGCCTTCGCCTTTGCGAGGTCGAAGGCATACGCCGGCTGGTCCGGGTTGTACCAGATGTGGTCATCGGGCAGTATGCCCATGTTGCCCCGTATTCCTGCACCCCGCTGGACCTTTGAGACCAGTTCGTCGCGATCGATTGCGTACGCAAACGCCTGGCGTATCCTCTTATCGCCCAGTTCGGGGCACCTCACCGCATTGAAGTAGAATTCATACGCCCAGAAGGCAGGTTGCTGTACGATCCTGACATCGGGGTTGGATTTCACACGGTCCATGGTGTCGGGGGTGATCCCGGTGAAGTCGATCTCGCCCTGCTCAAACGATATGAGCGCGTCGCTTATCGGGATGAACTCCACGACCCGTATCGTGGGTTTCGGCCCCCAGTACTCGGTGTTTGCGATGAACTGGTATGACCCGTGCTCCTTGTTGTACTCTGCAAGCCTGTAGGGGCCGGTGCCGGTGACGGCCTCGGGGGCGATGAAGCCCTCCGGGTCAGAGACGGTGCTGTAGATGTGCTCGGGTATGACCTTGAAGCCGCACATCTTATAGAGGAATGTCGCGGCCGGCTGATTCAGCACAAACCTGACCGTATGGTCATCGACGACCTGGACGTGATCGATGATGCCGGCCTCTATCCCCCCGGATATGGGGACGTGCTTGAGTTCGTAGTCATGAGTGAACTTCACGTCATTGGCAGTGAACGGTGCGCCGTCATGCCATTTGATCCCTTCCCGGAGGTGAAACGTGTACTCTTTGCCATCGGGACTGACATCCCATCTCTCGGCAAGCCAGGGGATGAGACCTTCTTCGTCCTTCTCAAGGAGGCTGTCAAATATCATCGTCACCTTGGAAGATCCCGGCCCCCGCGGGTAGATGGTGAACGGCTGGGGATAGCCATAATCCCCGCCGGCGAGGCGGACGACCTCAGCCTGGTCAGCGCCGGAAGATCCGGTGGTGCTCTGAGTGGTGGTGGTGCATCCGGCGATCCCTGCCACTATGCAGATGAGCGCAAGCGATACCGCAAGCAAACCGATTTTTTTCATGCTCTCTCCTCATGAAAACCTGGTGGATGGCAGTCTCCACTCACCACCCGCGCGTGTACTCATCAAAGCAGGGAATACAGACAAAATCCCCGTTCTGCACCCTGGCACGGGATTCGGCGACCATCTCTCCACATTTTGAGCATTTTACGGAGCCAAAGAGCCTTGCCTTCTCGGGGATCTCGACTTTGACACGCTTCACGTTGAAATAGTCCTCTGGTGGATCGACAAGCATTCTATCCATCTTCTCCTGCTGGAGTCTCTTCAGCGCCTCTCTCTCCTCGGGGGATGCTGTACCCTCCCTGACCCTGGCCTGTAGAGCTTTTTGTGTGTCGTCGGTTTCGCGGTCTTTCAGGGATATCCTGACAGCATCCCCTGTTACCCGGTTGATGAAGGTGTAGACATGCTTGCCATGGTCCCGGAAGATCAGGTTGCCCTTGCCGAGCGTGCAGCCGGTGACTGCCTGTATGGCATCGATACCGCATGCATCGTTCTCGACGATGGCAATCAGTTGCTCATCCACGTCCCGGCCGGCACGTAGCTCCTGAAGCGCTATCTTTGATGCGCAATAACCGAGGGTTACCCCCGCGCAGTAATGCCCGTGGAACCTGATCACTTCTGAAAAGGGCAGGATGGCCGGATTTCCGGTTTCCTGTGGTCCATCTATGTCATCAATTCCCGAAGAGTTTTCGTACTTCGACATGACATCTCATTAAATGGTAGCACATAATAAACTTTTTGGAATTTAGCGTCATTATAATTAATACCAACACTTGATCATATCAGCTTATGTACGAATAATTTCTACTATAATAGTCAGAGGTGCCGGATCTCAGGCTGAGACAGAGCCCATATTCCAGTCATGCACAGGTTATTCCCGCTATAGAACCTAATTTCCTGTTTGATACCAAACACGTTGCAACTACACTGCATTCACAGCTGATGTCAGGCGACCCCTTCCCTCATGCCAGCCCGACTGGCAAAAATATCTCTTCAGAAGACTCTACCACAGGGCATGATGTTCTCCGTATGAAGGTAAGGTTCCCGACCCCGGATCGGTACCTTAAACTCCCGTATGGATTGAGCACATGAAGTTGTAAATCTGGGCGACACCAGCTCTGTTCCCTATTACTCGGCCTGGTTTCGCCCGTTATACTAAAATTCGTGGATCGAGAGTCACTCCGGCTTTGTATCCTCATATCTCATATCCCGGGCCAGATCTTTGCAGGGAGAAAAGATGCGGTGGTCGCCACAACCTGTGTTCCCGGGATGGATCAGGAGGATAGTTCTTCTTCATGCGTTACTTCTGCGATCTCCAGTGCGGATTTCCGTGAGGTTCTGGTTCCGAAAGCACCAGAACCCGCGAAACGGGATGAGATGATCTTCTACGAGGTTCGCATGCTCTAATATGCCAGTCGGCCTCCGTTTCCACCGATCTGTCGCATGGGGACGACGAGCGGTGTCTCGTCGTCCTGCCGTTGTACCTGTGCCTCTACGTCATAAACATCAGCGATATGCCGGGGTGTCAGAACCTCCCACGGGCTTCCAGCGGCATGGATTATCCCACCCTTCATCATGATGATCTGATCGGAGAACCGTGCAGCCATGTTCAGGTCGTGGACGGCCATGATCGCTGTGATTCCGCGTTCTGCGACGAGACCTGCGATGATGGTCATCACATCCAGCTGATGCCAGATATCGAGGTTTGATGTGGGTTCATCCAGGAGCATCACGTCGGTCTCCTGAACAAGTGCCCGTGCGATGAGCACCTTCTGTTGCTGTCCACCGGAGAGTTCGGTGAAAGGGGCGAGTGCGATGTCCTCAATACCGAGCAGGTCAATGACATCCCAGACGCGCTCCTCATCCTCTCCTGAGCTCGTCCACCCGAGGTGGGGCCGGCGACCCATGAGAATGACATCGAAGACGGAATGAGGAAATATACGGACAGAGCTCTGTGGCACATATGATATCTGCTTCGCGAGCTCTATACGCTTCAGCTGGACGAGATCTCTTCCATCGATTGCGACCATCCCCTGCTGTGGCTTGAGGATGCGGTCGATACACTTGAGGAGAGTAGATTTCCCTGATCCGTTCGGCCCCACGATCGAGACGAGGGTGCCCGGCGGGACCTTCAGACACATCCCGGTGAGCACCGGGGTTGAAATGTAGGCAAACTCCAGATCCTGTACGAGCAGTTTTACATTCATTGCCAGAACTCCTTGCGCTTTCCTTTGAGGATCAGGTAGAGGAAGAACGGTACGCCGAGGAGCGCAGTCATGATACCGGTCGGGATGATCGTCGGGCTGATGATGTTCATGGCCACCGCATCAGAACCGATGAGGAGGAACGCACCGAGGATGCCTGACGCCGGGATGAGGATACGATGATCGGCACCGATGAGCATCCGCGCTACGTGGGGCGCTACGAGCCCTACAAATCCAATCGTGCCCGTGAAGCAGACGATCGTCGCGACGAGAACCGAGGCGACCATCATGGTGATGATCCTGACATGGTTGGCCTCGACACCGAGACTCTTTGCGGAGTCGTCCCCGATCGTCATGAGGTTCAGATCCTGCGCCTTCCACCAGAGGATCGGTACGCATACTCCAAAGATAACAAAGAAGATCCCGAACTTACTCCAGGAGAAGGCGGAGAGGTCACCCATGCCCCATACGGTCATCAACCGCAACTGTTCATCGCTGGCAAAATACGCCATCAGTTGTGAGAGTGAGGAGAATAGGTAGTTTATCGCGATCCCTGCGAGGATAAGCGTTTCTGATGTCGCTCCCTTCAGTACCGAGAGTGATACGATGAAGATTGAGCAGAGCATGGCAAACGCAAATGCGTTTGCGATCAAAAGGTACGGTCCTCCGAGGACTGCAACCCCGAAGACAGCAGCAATGGCGACGCCAAAATGGGCGCCCGAGGAGATCCCGAGGGTAAAGGGGCTTGCGAGCGGGTTTTTTAAGACCGCCTGCATGACACACCCACAGATGCCAAGGCCAAATCCTGCAAAGATCCCGCCGATGATTCTCGGGAAGCGGATGTTCCAGACCACCTGTTCGAAGACCTCGTCCATCGTGAAGAAGTCGGGAAGGAACCGGGCGAGGAGCGTCTCGTAGACCTGGGGGATGGTGATCTCAAGTGGTCCGAGAGTGATGATGAACCCCACGGCAAAGACGATGAGACCGATGATGAACGCCAGAAAAACAACTTTGCGGCCTATGAGCCGTTTATGTTCTTTCCGTACCGCCTCAAGCCTCTCTTTTCGCAGCTCGCGGTGTTGCTGTGCTGCCTCAGAGTGAGGTTCATAATCACTGCTCATGCCGTGCTGTCCTCCTTCTCCCACCAGATCCGGGCCCGCCATCCGCTACGTACCCTCGCGAGCCTCCCATCGTCGGTCGGTTCAAGTGTTTCTTCGAGGTAGGTGCGGAGGATATCTACCTCGGAGGGAGATATGTTCCCGCGCTCACGCCACCAGGTGACTGCATCGTCGTGTGTTTCGTAAGTCTGGCGGTACGTGAAACGCTCGACTGAGACGCTGGCATAGATCCCCATGGCATGGAGGATGTTCGCGATGAAGATGTAGTCGGGCGTGAACCGTTCCTGTCCGTTCCGCCCGAGGCGGCGGAGGAGTTCCCTGTCCATTGGGTGGCGTTCGCTTCCGGCAAACCAGAGGATATGGACTGCCCGGCGTGCAGCGGCATCGATCTTCTCAAGCCCCGCGGCGAGGTCATCAAACCCGAGGGAGTTTGAGGCGAATACGACGTCGTGGACTGGAACATCCCGGCCCACTTCGACGTCCTCCCAGCGCTGACAGATGACTGAGTAGTTGGAGAGTCCTGCATCTGCCATATCCTGCTCCAGGTACGCAAGCATCCCTGCAGAGGGATCAAGAGCGGTGACGTGGGCGACTCGCCGGGCCATCGGAACCGCAAACCTGCCAGTGCCGGCGCCCATGTCGAGAACGGTATCATCCGGGTGCAGGTTGAGGGCGTCGATCTGCGCCTCAATATCTGCCGACGCCCCCGCAACCGCCCGGTGAAAGGAGGCTGCGCGCTGATCCCAGTCGACCGTATGACCTCCCGATCTCTGCCGGAGCAGCTGCCAAAGTCTGTTATAATCGACAATCGCGGTCATATCTGCTGGTCACGGGGGAACTCCAGGTAGTCTGCGTACTCGCTGTACACACCATCGACACCCAGGAAGGCAGCCATGATCTCGTTCCCCTCCTTCTCCATGTCGATATCGGTAAATCTCTCCGGATGGAGGATTTTAGCAATATAGATGACGTTCAGGAGGTTCTTGTCGTGCGGCCGTCCGCAACAATGTGGGTAGAAGACGTTGTAGACCTGTCTCTCCTTGATCGCTTTTATCGACTGGAGTTCTGGTGCGTCCAGGATGAAGTTCACGCCGTCGGCATCATCGGGTGTTGAACAGGAGACGAGGATCACGTCAGGGTTCCAGGCTATGAGCTGCTCAAGGGCGACATTCACATCCCCGTCTGCGCAGTCCCTTGCGACGTTGATCCCGCCCGCCATGGTGAGGGGATAGTATGTGTTGGTCGTACGGGTGACATCCCTCCCCATCGCGGGATCATAGAAGCCTTTTGATGCACCGCGCGGAGAGAAGTAGACCCGCGGTTTCTCGCCCTCGGGAATGGTATCGGTGATATCAGTCACCTTCTTCACCTTACGGTCCATGAACGCGATGAGTTCCTCTGCCTCCCGCTCCCGTGAGAGCACTGCCCCTACAGCATATATATGATCTGTTACCGTTTTATGTGCAAAATCCGGTCCGGCCACAAAGGTAGGCGCACCTACGCGTTCTTGCATGTCGTCTGCCTTCGTCTCTTCTGACATTGGCAGGAAGAGCAGATCCGGCCTGAGCGATACCATCTGCTCGTAGTTCGGTATAAACTGGGGCCCTCCGGTACCCGTCACCGGGAGGTTGTGGAGCCCGCCGGGAACGACCTCATCCCAGCACTTCTGGCAAACATGCTGTCCATCGCCGGTTACCGGGCAGATGCAACCTGCTTCCACGGTAGACCTATCAGCACCGAGGAGAAGGTGCCCGGCGCCGAGGGCGATTATTATCCGGACATTATCGGGGTTGTCGGTGATAATCCGCTCGGGAGGGCGGTAGAGGGTCACTGTGCGGCCGACCATATCGGTGACTACCTTCGGCTTGCCACCCCAGACCGTGTAGACGTAGGCCGCATCCGAGACTTCGTCGAGCGTCAGGTCGTTTGTCCCGAGCATGTAGCCGCAGACACTCTTTCCGACCAGATCGCCGGTAAGTTTGTCTTTTGCACCGAGCGGGAGCGAACTTGCCGCTGTGGCCGGCGATATGAGGATGGCCATAGCGAGGGCGGCGAGTAACACAATTCCTATTCTGGGAACGTTCATGCGCCGTCACCTCCAGTCCCATCTCGCAGTGCTATGGCACAGGCACCCAGCATGCACCCGAACAGGGCTATAGAGATCCCAAACCCGGGTGTTCTTTGTGCCGACGCCCTCTGTTTGGGGTCTGCAGAGGAGGCTGAACGCCCGGCCGATTCTTTACCAAGCGTATTCCAGCGCTCCTTACCTTCCTTCTTATCCGGCGAGAGTTCGCAGAGATCGACCCATTCGGTCACAAACCCCTCGACTCCATCTCCGGATCCCATCAGGGTGTAAGAGACTTTTTCCTGGTTGCTGATGAAGAAGGCGATCTTTTGTGCGGCGCGGTCGACTTCAAAGTGTGGCGCGGTTGAGATAGCACTGTCGGTCTCCGCAAATCTCCAGCCTTCAGGCACGGTCTCGACGATGCCAAGCGCAACTGGTTGGACTCCGTCAATTGTGTAGGTTATCGTTACTGCTTCACCGGAGGATGTCACATCCCGGTGGATGGTTGGTGCTGCTGTCACAGGCAGGGCACAGCACGCAAGAAATAACAGCAGGACGACAGGGAATAGCCCTGTCGGATACATCGATGTGTTCATGCTCGCATCTCCATGTAATTGAATGAGGATTTCGTTTTACAAGGTAACACTGATATTAAATAGTGTGATATTTATGCCTTTTTATTTCACAATCGGTAGTAAGAGATATGTAAAAATCCAGGAATCATAGTTTAAAGAATTGCTTAGAGCTGCGATAGGTTATAGTGTGTGGCAATACCTTCTGGAATCCTGGCCGGGCAGAACGCAGTTGTAAGACAGCATACCCTGAAGAAGCCGGCGACCACATTCTCAGGTCCAGAGCACGTTTCAAAGTGGTTACGAGGGTGACTATAATTACAGAAACTGGTGATTTTCGCTGTAACTGGTGTGACGTGTCGCAGAACATGCGATTCAAGCAGATCGCAGAGCCTCGACCGTTGCCGGCCAGATCTTCACAGGGTAGGCCTGGCGCCCCCTGATCGCTCTTTGTAACTCATATTCTGACAGGTATAGTATTCCCGGAGAGGCGGACTGGAATGCCGCCACGCGAGGAAGACCCCTCGAAATCATGCCCGGGTATACAGGGCCGGCCGGTGAAGCACCATCACCCGCTCAGACCGTCGCCCTCCGAAAGACCGTGACACTCACGAAGAGCACCAGAATCGCGCCGGCACAGAGCCCGAAGAGGGTGGTTCCCGGGAATATCCCCGCCTGGAGGCCCCTGATCGCATCGATCGCGTATGATACCGGGTTGAACCGGGCAATAGCCGCAAGCCAGTCCGGCATCTGGTCATAGGGCATCAGGGCACTGCTCGTGAAGAAGAGTGGCATCGATATCATAGCGTTGATCGCCGCGTAGGAGTCATGATCCTCAAGTTTGAGGGCGACCGTCGCCATCATCGAAGAGAGGAGTATGCCGAATGTGAAGAGGACGGCGTATATCGAGATGATGAGGACCGGGTCGAGGAAGTTCGCCCCGAGAATGATGGCGATTATCAGGATGACCGTCGTCTGGATCAGGCCTCGGAGGGTGATGAAGAGGATCTTTCCAAAGAGGATGCTCTCCCTCGGCGCGGGCATGGCGAGGAACTTCTGGAGGTAGCCGAGGATCTTATCGAACATCAGAAGGGCTCCACCCTGGAATGACGCGCCGAGCATCGTCAGAACCAGTATGCCGGGTGCGATGAAATCCAGGTAATTATCCGTGAACCGGATCGGAAGGGCGAGACCGACGAAGATGAGCCATGCTGCCGGCAGGATCAGCGTTGATATGACATTCGCCCGCCCCCGTAGCCAGCGGCGGAGGTCACGCTCCATATAATACAACATCCGCTTCATGCCCGCCTCCGCAGCATCCGCCGGAATTTCCGATCATCAAACGCGCCCGTCTCATCCGTCTCCCCGACAAGGGCGAGGAAGACGTCGTCGAGGGTCGGTTGCCGGACCGAGATCGCCCTAACCACGAGGCCGGCCTTCGTGAACGCCCGCGAGAGGGCAAGCCCCGCCTCATCACCCCGGTCAACCTCGAACCGAAACTCGCCATCGGCCCTGCCAAGAAAGGTGACGCCCTCCGGTAGTTCTCCCGGGAGAGAACCATCAGCCCTGACAGAAACGATATCCCGGCAGACCGATGCTTTCAGCGCATCGGGGGAATCTGTTGCAACTACCCGACCGTGGTCGATGATCCCGATCCTGTCACAGGCGTGATCTGCCTCATCCATGTAATGCGTCGTGACAAAGACCGTCATCCCCCGGTCCTTCAGGGCTATGATGTGCTCCCAGATCTTCCTCCGGCCGGCCACATCAAGCCCGATCGTCGGCTCATCGAGGAAGAGGACCACCGGATCGTGGACGAGCGCCTGTGCAAGTTCCAGTCGCCGGCGCATCCCGCCCGAATAGGTCCGGACGAGATCGTCTGCCCGGGGCAGAAGATCGAGCATGGCGAGCGTCTCATCCGCGATCTCCCGGGGGCGGGGGACACCGTAGACTTTTGCAAAGAATATGACGTTCTCCCGGCCGGTGAGTTTTGGGTCTACCGCCATATCCTGCGGAACGTAGCTTATCTGCTCCCTGACCGCGAGCGGGTCTCTCTTCACCGAGTAGCCGCAGATCGTTGCATCACCCTCTGTCGGGTCGAGAAGTGTTGTAAGCATCTTCACGGTCGTCGTCTTTCCCGAGCCGTTCGGTCCCAGGAGACCAAAGATCTCGCGGTCGATCGCGAGATCGAGATGGTCGACCGCAACAAGGCTTTCAAATCGTTTTGTTAATCCTGATGTCTCTATAGCTGCCAAATTACTGCTCCTTCTGCTCTCGTATCTAATGTCGATCCCGCAGACATTCCAGGCGGTAATGGATGACGACGGCAGGAATCCTCTGCTCTCACATCTCGTGCCGGTTCCGCCGACTCTAACCCCACCGGGGCCGGCAATCATGAAGGCTGCACCAGCCCCGGTTCGGGGTGCATGGAGGGCATATGGTTCTGTCCACCCCCTGGCAGGGGTGATCATGGCTCCCTCTTTGAGTGTACTTGACTTGAGAAAGGGAAAAACTTTTACACAATATCATAGATGCTTATCATGGCACAACGCACTTATCCAGGACATACCCTCGTTGGGAATATTGCGACCACGAAGCGGAAAGCAAAAAACGAGGTCATCCGGCAACTTACACAGGAGCGGGGACCAGCTCCCGACACTGAATCATGGCTCGTCATGTTTCAGGGAAAATACCAGCCTCAGTACTGGATCATCCTCCTTGTAAAGAAGAACGCCACACTGGAGGCGATAGACTCTGAACTCAGGTATATCTGGCTTGAGTGTTGCGGACACCTCTCTGCTTTCACGATATACGGTGAAGATTACACATCCTTCCCCGACGACGAGTTAGGAGGGAAGAGTATGAACTCCCGCATCGGGAAACTCTTCTCGGTAGGTCTTGAGGGTGAGTATATCTACGATTATGGCGACTCCACATACCTCACCTTCAAGGTGCTCGATCTCGTCCCGTTCAGCCCGAAAGGGAAAAAGAGTGTGGAAGTCGTCGCCCGGAACGATCCACCCGAGATCCTCTGCTCTGTCTGTGGAGAGCCGGCAACCCAGATCTGCCTCGAATGCCTCTACGAAAATGGTGTAGAAGAGCCCTTCTTCTGTGACGCCTGCTTCGAGAAGCACGAGTGCGATGAAGAGATGTCGCTTCCCGTCGTAAACTCACCACGGATGGGCCAGTGCGCGTATATGGGGTGAGGCAGGACCACTCCAGTTCATCGGCAGGTTGCCTGCGCGATGAACACCACAACCCCCGGTTCAGAGTGAGCGTGGTCAAACCCCTGGATCAGAACAGGCGTGATCAACCCTCCGGATCAGAACCAGCACGATCCAGGTCAGGGGTAACGGGAGATGAACCGCTGGCGATCCCGGTCATCTCCCGCTATGCCATCACCCATTTCATACCCGGGCAGGCCGGCGTGGTTTGCGATTCTCTACCGTTCATCCGCATCTCTCATTCACGTCCCAGACCATCATCGCTGTGGTGGCTACTGTCTTTGAGGTGTACTTCCCGTCTTTTGCACGCGCGCGGAGATACTCCCGCATGCGGTCCTTCATCGCCTCATCGATATCCTTTGTCGAACTGAAGAAACCAGAGATCCTCTCCACCGTATCATCAACGGTCTCTTCAGCCACCCACTCCTCCTGACTGATCTTTATTGTCGGCCGGTACCCTTTCAGGTAGAGGTCTATCAGAGGGAAGGAGAGCCCATGTGAGCTCATGGGAAACTCCTCATCGAAGAGAAGTCTGTAGAGTTCATAGAAGGCGGGATCCCACTTCCGGTTGACCCATCCCCTGTAGTAGCATATCCCCCTTGCCGCCTCCTGCATGAGACCGAACGTCTCAGGGCACCTGACCGCCGGCGTCATAGACGCAATAACGAGATCGAACTGCCCCCGGAGTCCCTCTGCATCGAGGTCGATCTCATCCCATGAGACCTGGAGTGTGCGCGCGATGGAGACCCCTTCCCGGGCTGCACGTTCTTTGAGTTGCTTCAGCATCTTCTCTGAGAAATCAACGGCCGTCACTCTTGCTCCTCTCCGGGCAAGGGGGATAGCAAGAGAGCCCGTCCCCGCACCTATATCAAGCACCTCAGCGCCTGCAAGGTCGAGGCCGGTAGATTCGATCAGGTCGAGCGTTGCATTCAACCGCCGATCCTCCCGGTCATCCGGGTCGTCTCCTGAAAGCCGGCCTGCCATCCTGTTCCAGAATGCAGGATGCATCGGTCCTTTATCCTTCCTCCTCAGTTGTGTCGCCTGTTCCCAGTACTCTCTCCAGTATACGCTGTTCTCGTCTGTAGTGATATCAGCCATTACATCGCACCTCTCGTGCTACATCTACGATCAAATAGCTTACGAGTTTCAGGTACGATGCCCTGAGACATTATCCCTTCTGTTCTCCTCTGAGATACCAGGT
>FZPS01000062.1_pt1433 | contig 15419 bp, 26 predicted proteins | sample 1817821 | NCBI WGS metagenome assembly FZPS01 (sample SAMEA104158645, study PRJEB21678) | metagenome | place: Germany | collected 2015-04-21 | reverse complement strand
CAGTAAAACCACGCCACGAGGCTGTTATGGGCTCATAGCCGGGACTGGCTGATTGAGAGGCATGATTTTTGCAGGGGACCTGTTGCTGGTCCCCGTTTTTATTTTTAAAATCTAAAGTTTTTATTTTCTGATAATTTTAGAATGGCTGTAAACGTTGATATATCAATGTTTTTATCATAAGAAAAGAAAAGAGCGTTGCCGCAAAAGAGTATTGACAGCAAGCTGTAAAACTGTTATACTATAATCAAGAGGTGAGGGAAGTAGCTTAAAAAAACAAATAAGGAGGTTAACAAAATGATGACAAGGGAAGAAATCATTAGGCATCTGGAGAAAGCGATTGAGTTGAAGGAGAAGCGTAATGAGGAGAGATTGCAAGGCAAATGGGAAGAGAGCGATGCAGTCTTCATTCCTGAATTCAAAGAAAAAGGTGAAGATGGTGTTCTAACAGACCGTGAACTTTACATTTACTATCGAGGCTGGTTGGATGGACTGAAGGCGCTTAGGCATTACATACAGGAAACTGAAAACGAGGAGAATTTACTGGACCAGTTATTTCAGAGCTGAAAGGTCAGGGCGGGTTTAAGACCCCGCCCTGAAAAAAACAAGGAGGTAAACAAAATGACAAGAAAAATGAAAGTTTCTGTTTTCGGAACACTGGAGGAACTTCTGTGGATGGGACACGATATAGTGTATAGGCATGATGAAGGTGTTTCAGTAGTGAGAAAGACCGGAGAGAAATACGAATTTGAAAAAACTATATGGAACGAGGAAGCACAGAAATTCGAAATTGTCGAACAAGCAGAATTCGCTGAACTGGATACACTACTTGCGACGGTTGACGATGGAGAGAAATGGAGAGTTGACGATATTTGCGAATGCTGGATTTGTGAAAACATTTTGGGATGGGATGGTGCTGGTAATAAACGATATTTTGTTGAGGTGGAAATTAGGGAGGTCTAGCTCCTCCCATTTAAAAACAGAGGAGTTTTGCAGGCGCATTGAAGAGCTGAACTTACCGGAGCTACCTCTCTCACCGACAATTTTGGAACGAGGAAATGAATTGCTGGTTTTGGGATCAGGAGGAAGTCCATGGGCTAATACCAATAAATTTTTCACGAAAGAGAGCCTAGCTTTCTTTCCGTCTATTAAGAAAGGAGAATGGTTATGGGGAATACAAAGACTACTATATACTTACCAGATGAACTAAGGGAAAAACTATTCATTGAAAGGGCCCGTACAAACAAACCTATTAAGGAAATTGTAATTGAAGCCCTCAAGAAGTATTTCGAGGAAAAGGAGGATGCAGAGAAGTGACTTTGGAAAACGTTGTTTTTCCAGAGGAAGCTGTATCAGAAATTCCGGTTGTCATACTGGTTACTGAAACTGATGTTAAAATTAAGTCAGAGAAAAACGATACTATCATTAAGCTGGTCAAGGAACGTGGGTACCATTGGGATTACTGGAATAAAACATGGGTAAAACAAATAACAGAAAGAACTGGCGCAGCTACAGAGAGAGCTGCTGAAATTGGCAATAAACTATTAAATGCTGGATTCCCGATATTAATCGAGGACCCCCAGATAAGAGACAAGGCAATCAATGGGATATACGAGCCGGAGCATACTAGATGGATTTGCCTGATCGCAAAAGGAAAGCATGAAGGCAAGCTAAGAATAACCTGGGCAGGCAAAGATGATGAGCTCTATCAAAAGGCTAGGTCCTTGCCCAGAAGCCGTTGGGACAAGGGCGTGGTTGTTGAGGTGCAGTATTATAAAGAGATAGAGGATTTCGCAGAGCTTTATGGATTCAGGTTTTCGCCTGGTGCTCGGGCGAAAATAGACGAATACAAGGAGCAGCTGAGAAATGCAATCAGAGTTAAACCAGTTAAAATTGATGATGTCAAACCAGTTGATGGGCTTAAAGCAATACTCCAGAGCTCTAATGAGATCTTACCGGATTTGATTGATAATTAGATGGTGATGCCCTTGATTAAATTAAAAACTAAACTGTATGCACATCAACAAAAAGCTGTAGACAAGCTCTCGAAAATAAAGGTAGGGGCATTATACATGGAGATGGGCACAGGCAAGACCAGGACGGCCTTGGAGCTTGTTGCCAAGCGGTATAATGCTGGAAAGGTTAATCATATATTATGGTTGTGCCCTTGTTCAGTAAAGGATAATTTGAGAGAGGATATTTTAAAACACAAAGGAGATTTATCAAATATTGATATTTATGGGATTGAAAGTCTCTCCAGCTCAGATAGATTGTATGTTAAACTGTTAGATTTAGTAGCAAAGAGAAACTGCTATTTAATAGTTGATGAAAGCAGCCTAGTGAAAAATCATCGGGCTATACGAACAAACCGAATTACAAAACTCGCCGAACATTGCCAGTACAAGCTAATCTTAAATGGCACTCCCATATCAAGAAATGAAGCAGATTTGTTTGCTCAGTGGTATATTTTGGATTGGAGAATATTGGGTTACCGTTCTTACTGGAGCTTCCAAGCAAACCATTTAGAATATGATGATTATGGCAAAATCAGAAGGGTGCTTAATACTGATTATCTCGCTAACAAAATTGCGCCATATACCTACCAAGTGCTTAAAAAAGATTGCTTGGATTTGCCTAGAAAGACTTATGATACCTGGTATTATCATATGACGGATAGACAGACCGAAATATATGAAGCAACAAAAGAAGCTTTTTTATATGACGTGAATGAATTTGATTCTACGACAATTTATAGGCTATTTACAGCTCTACAATTAGTGGTAAGCGGCAATATAATTACAAAAAAGGACCCATTAGAGCATAAGCCATTATTTAAAAATCCTTATGACAATCCTAGAATAGATGCGTTATTAAAAACACTTCGTGGCATTAACGAAAAAACCATCATCTGGTGTAAATACACAAAAGAAATTAAAGACATCGAAAAAGTATTAAAAGAACAATATGGGGAAGATAAAGTGGCTCTATACTATGGTGAATTAAATCTTAAACAGAGGGATGAAGCTATTAAGCGATTTAAAAATGACGCCCAATTTCTAATAGCTAATAAAAACTGTGGCGGCTTTGGTCTCAATTTACAATTTTGTTCTTACATGGTTTATTATAGTAATGATTTTGATTGGCGAACGAGAGCGCAAAGTGAAGATAGAATCCATCGAATTGGCCAGCGCAATAACGTTCACATTATCGATATTTGCGCGGTCAATAAAATCGATGAAAGAATACTCAGTAGCTTATGGAGAAAAGAACGGCTGTCTGATAGTTTCAAAAAGGCAGTCGCATCAAAAAATGATATGTCAAAATGGTTAGATGGGGAGGGTACCACGGATGATCCGAATAGGATTAACCCAGAGGGAAAAACAAAAAGAATTGGATAAGTATCTAGCGAGTCACGACATAAAAAAAATATTCTGTTTCTATTATAGGGATTTCCCAATCCAATTCAAAACCGATGTGCCAATTGAATATATAGAGTACGCTGACATCGAAATGTATAAGTTCTTCTACCGTTTATTGGAGGAGATAGACGATAGTAGCCTGATCATCATGGACGAGTGTATGCGCACGCAAAACAGGAGCGAGCTGATTTACAATTGCGCTCACCATTATCTCAACCAAACCGAACACAGGATAATATTTGAGTTCTTTCCCATCATCGAAGACAGCAGCGATTTCATGATACTGCTGGACTTCGAGAATAAGAGCAAGTATAAGGGCAAGGGTTTCGATTATAGCTATTTATATGCGGAAGATATTAAAATGAAGCCCTACAAGTTTAAGATACAGCCTATTAATGTTGAGATTTCAGATAAGGACAAGGAACGCTATGAAGAGTATAAGGAGCAATTATTTGACAACCTTGGCCAAAAGGACCCAGACACTATACCAAGGAACCTGCAGTTATTTGTCGGCAACCTTAAAAAGCCATTCATCGAAATAGATAAGCTATACGTTGCGAGGAACAAAAGGTTCAAGCTTGACAACGTCAAAACCTATAAAGAAGTTACTGGGCCCGGGGAATACATCGTTTTGGACACTCATTACCAAAGGCTGAGATTTAATGATTTCCTTAAGACAACCAGAATGAAAACCATTTACTATATGAGCACTTTGCTACCAATTGATAACTATATTTTAACTGAACTTACGAAATGGAAAGCGAGGTTGGATGCGTTTTATGCTCAGGCAAGTCTATATAAATAAGACGGTGCTGGAGGCGGCCAAGGAGCGTATATCCTATATCTTCGATGAGTTTGAGAATATCATAGTGAGCGTTAGCGGGGGCAAAGACAGTACCGTTTTGGCTCACCTGACATTAACAGAGGCGCACAAAAGAGGCCGGAAAGTGGGTATCTTTTTCCTGGATGAGGAAGTGGTTTATGAAAGCACAATCAAGCAAATCGAATATATAATGAGCCTCTATCCAGAGAATACCATTCCTATCTGGTTCCAAATCGAATTTAATCTAACTAATGCTACATCCCTAACTGAATCACAGCTAAAATGCTGGGAAAGGGGCAAGCATAAGATTTGGATGCGGAGCAAGAGGGGCGATAGCATCCAATATAAGCCTTGGGATAGAGAGAAGGAGACTATAAGAGACAAAAATAAAGGCTTTGGCTTTTATGATGTCATAGATAATTTCAACAACTCCAGAAAAAACACAGCATTTTTAGTTGGTCTCAGGGCGACTGAGAGCCCGAATAGATGGCGAGCTGTCTCTAAAAATCCTGGCTATAAAGATGTTTATTGGTGTACCAAGTTGAGTAATGGGAACGTATCATTTTATCCATTATATGATTGGAATTTTCATGATATCTGGAAATACATTTATGACAACAAGCTAAAATATTCTAAGATTTATGATTACATGTATAAAAAGGGAATGGGACTACGAGAAATTCGAGTATCCAGCTTGATTCATGAAAAATCTTTTCAAGCCCTGGTAGAGTTGCCAGAATTTGAACCAAGAACGTATGATCGTTTACTTAAACGTGTCAAGGGCATCAGCGTAGGGAATATATACGGTAAGGACAACAAGATGTTAAGAGTGCGAAAACTGCCTAAAAACTTTAAATCATGGCGGGAATATAGGGATTTCCTGCTAAAAACCTATCCAGACCCAGAGAAGAAACATATTTTTGAGAAACGATTCGCTAGACATCTAGATAATGAATATGTGGCCAGACAGCAATGCAGGCAATTGATATTGAATGATTATGAAAACAATCTGCCTGTAGACAACAAACCTGACCCTAGAGAGGAAACAATAAAGAAATGGAGGGAGCTATTATGAAGAGAACAATAAAAACCAAAAAGGGAGAGATAAAACTACCTTGCTTGGAGGTGCAGATTGTAGATATAGACAAAGTTCAGGCAAATAACTATAACCCAAACCATGTATCAGATAGAAATATGGATTTGCTGGAAGAATCAATAATGGCAAACGGTTTTTGTTTTGCTGTTGTGACTGTATGGGACCCAGACCTAGAGAAATATATTATTGTAGATGGTTATCATAGATACATCCAATTCAGAGACCGATTTGAAGCTAAGGAGATACCCATTATTGTTTTAGAACATGACATTTCAAAACGCATGCAAGCCACAGTGCAATTTAACAGAGCTAGAGGCGTGCACCAGGTAGAATTAATGGGTGACTTAGTCCAGGCTTTAGTGCAGCAAGGAGTAGATGATGAAGAAATTGCTCAAAAACTCGGAATGGAAATAGAAGAAGTTTTTAGATTAAAACAGATTACTGGTATTGCAGAGTTGTTTAAAAATCAAACATATTCTAAAGCATGGGAGATGGTGGAGGTGAAAGAGAATGTCTAAATGGAATTATGGAGACGCATATAAACGATACCCAATAAAAGACATGTATGAGTTTGAGGACGGCAGTAAAATTAAGGTCCATAATATTTTCGATGAACTGCCAGAATTTATGAAAGAAGCTGATTTAATATTTGTGGACCCGCCTTGGAATTTAGGAAATTTGAATACATTTTACACCAAAGCCGACAGGAACGATTACCAGAACAGCTTTGAGAAATTTTATAAACGGTTATTTGAATGTATAGCAAAAATTAAGCCTAAAACATGTTATGTCGAAATAGGCAAACAATATTTAGCTGAATTTATTATCGAGATGAAGAAACTATTTAAACATGTTACATTCTACAACAGCTCATATTACCATAATAAAAACAATATTTGCTACGTAATAAGAGGGGGGCACAAACGAAAAAAACTGCCCCTCGATCATATGGATGAGGAAGATATTATTGAATGGGTTTGCGCAAATGAAGAATATGAATGTATTGGAGATTTGTGTATGGGGCAAGGCCTCGTGGGTGTAAATGCATATAAAAACGGAAAACGTTTTGTTGGCATTGATTTGAATCACAAACGATTATCAGTTTTGATAGAAAGAATAAAAAAGCTGGAGAGTCTTAGGGAAAACAATTAATCTTACTAAGGGGACGTTGACGTCCCCTTTTTATTTTAAATACATGGGACAGGCAAAATTTAGAAACTCCAGTTGATAGAGGATTGGCCTCTATTCTAAAGGCAGCAGGGCCTCACTATATGTTATTTCAATCATCAAAGGAAGCCTGGCTAGGACTGACAGAAGAAATATCCCCTTACACAATAGAAGAGGCACTAGAGCTTCCCCGCTACCATGCTATTGCAAAAATGCAAGCTGGAGGAAGTCCAGTGCCACCGTTTATAATTAAGGCATCTCCACCGGCTCCAAAGTTAAAAAATAGGGAATCAGTGAAGCAGAGTTGTGCTTACCGATACGCAAGGAATTTAGAACAAGTTGAGAGCTCTATTTTAGAGCGAGAGCGATATCTTTGGAAGGTAATGGGGTAATTTTGGTATTCGAGAAAAAGCGTTTTGTATAAATAAAACACAATTAATTTTTGTGATTTTGTTACTTTGGGGGTGGGCTTGGCTGGACTTGGGCACCACTTTGGGCACCAAATGGGCACCACCCCGAATTTTTTCTGCTCTCTTAGGTTGTTTTAAAATATGCCTAAATGTTGATATATCAAAGGAAAATCGTTGGAGCCGACGACCGGATTCGAACCGGTGACCTGCGCATTACGAGTGTGTTTTTATACTGACCTAACCCTGCTTATCGGCTCGCTAAATGTTGAAATTACGTGCTTTTAAATTTGACCTTAGTGAAAAATTGAGCGATTTTAGACTGCTTTTGGAGAATTTGGGCACCACTTTGGGCACCAGCTAATTGTGACTTGTGCCATTAACGCTGTTTAGCATGTCTGCTAAACCAGCATCGATTTTTTCCCTCATCTGCTCCTGGTAACCAGGAACTAGATGACCATAGATGTCCATTGTAACTCGGGAAGATGAATGACCGACTCTTTCCTGTACGGCTTTTATGATTATTCCTTGTTCCATTAAATAACTGACATGTGTGTGTCTTAATTTGTGGAAAGTAACTTCTTCGAACCCTTTTCGTTTAGCATATCTTGAGAACCATCTAGAAATACTATCTGGGTGTCTTGGCTTTCCGTCTGGTCTACAAAAAACTAAATCAAAATCGGTATAATTAGGACCCATTTGTAATTTTTGTTTAGCTTGTTCTACTTTGTGTTTTTTTAGCAATTCAATAATTAAAGGTGGAATAACAACCGTTCTAGTTTTATCATTCTTAGTATTATCTTTAAAAACACATCCAGTTTGTGGTGTGTAAATTAAAGTTTGATTAATAGTTACTATCCCCTTATCTAAGTCTACGTCTCGCCAGCGTAACCCAAAAACTTCTCCTCTTCGCATGCCGGTAGAAAGAGTGAATAAAACAACTGCATAATGTGGCGTTTTTTTAAGGTCTTCGAACAAAGTTGCTAATTCTTGCCTGGAAAGAATTCTCACTTGCTTTTTACGAACTTTAGGAAGCTCAATGCTGGCCGCAGGGTTCTCTTCCAATATTTTTAGTTTTACAGCCGCTTGCAGAGCTCCATTAATTAAAGCATGATGATATCTAATTCTAGATGCAGAGAGCGGTTTATCTCCTTTTACATAACCATCCTTGGTTTGTACTCTACGGTCGTTTTGGAGTTCAAAATAAAACATTTGTATATGCATAGGCTTTAAATCTTTTAATTTGACTTTGCCTAATCTTGGTATGACTCGTAATTCTGCAATACTGACATATTCGTTATAAGTTGTTGGGGATAAATTGTTTTTCTTGAACTCCAGCCATTTTAGAATCCACTCTCCAAACGTCATAGAGGTAGGTTCAATATAAGTCCCCTTTTCCATTGCGTCTATTATGCGATACATTTCACGGTTGGCTTCATCTTCATTACCATAAAAAGTTATTGTTTTTCTTTTCCGTTTTCCAGTGCCAGGATCACGTCCTAATTCAAGTACAATTTTGCACCTGTTTTCATCTTTTACTTCAACGTGACCTGTAATCATGACTTGTCCCTCCATAGGTCAAATTTAAGCCTCCTAATCACTAGGAGGCTTGATTTGTTTTAGTTTAACATTTATTTTAGTTGTTTTGCGATGTTATTATTTGCCAATATTTAGTTCCGGTGCAATAACAACTCAGAAGTATTCACAGTAATGTGGGATTTGCTACTAATTTCATAGACACGTTTTACCATCCCTATACCAGGGGCATACCACTCATATAGCTTATCTCCTTGTTTAACTTTAGTGCTATAGATTTTGATTGTCTTGAAGGTGCCAGCAGGTACTGTAATAATTTCTATTCCGCTATATTTATAGTTTTCCAAATCTAATGGTACATTCGATGATGTTAAAGTAATAAAGCGGGTACCTAGTAATAACATTTCTGCCTCCAATAACATTCCATCCATGCTGGTTCCAGCATCTGGTATTTCCTTAAAATCTGTTTTTTCTCCTGGCCTTCCAACTAAAGTAATCTGTCCGCTGGTTGATGTCAACACTCTTCCGGTAAGCCAAGAAATAGTTTTGCGCTCCACCTCAAATACCCATTCTGTTTTCTTCTCAATATTCGGCTTCATAAACGTTTCCCAAACTTCTTTTGTGATTTCAGAGCCAGGCTTCGGTGTTTTTTCAAAAATGTCAGAAGCAAAGGCTTGTCCGCACACTAACATCGCTAATAAAATAAGCGATATTATTTTTTTAACCATTTTATTGCCTCCTTTTTCAAATAGCTTGTCCAGGGGCTAAAAAAATATGAGAGTGCCTGGTTTTTTTCGTGCTCTAGCCTGAATTGCAGTAATTCATCTGGTACACAGAACATATCAGCTATTTCCCAAATCGGAAGATATTCATTAAATTCTGCCCATTTTGGAATTAAAAAATAGGCAGCGAACAATTCCGCTTGATATTCTTGTTTGTCGCGTATAACTTCTTCTAAAGAACAGTCTGTTCTAGAAAGGCTTTGGAATGGGTGATGCAAAATAGCATGTGCGCACTCATGTGCTATCACATGTCTTTTTTCTGGTTCTCGTAGTCTAGTTGAAATGGAAATAAATTTTACATTATCGATGCAAGAGTAAATGCCACCGACTACAGAACCAAGATCATCAAAAACTGGCTCTACCCCTATTAATTTAGGAAGCAGTTCCACAGGTACAGGAAAATTAGTAACACCAAGCTTTTCAAGATAGAGTGTAGCCAATTCCTCAGCAAACACCCATTATTCTCCTTTCTCCTTCTTCCGTTGTTTTGCTCGCCAATACAAAAACCTAAAATGCTCGCTTAATAATTGCCTATCCTCTTCCGGCAATTCGCTCCATGATTTAATCATAAAAGCGAGCTCTTCTACAGAATCATCCCGCATATCAATTATATCATCATTTCTCTCTTCTTTACTGTCATCGTTATTAACCAATAATTGGTCAGTAGACACGTCAAGAAGGTCTGCTATTTTTTTTAGGTATTCAACTTTAAGCGATTTCTGGCCTTTTTCCATTGCGTATAGATATTGGGGCGATATTCCGAGTTTTTCGGCGAGCCAAGTACCACTTTTTCCTTTTTGTTGCCGTATTTCTCTAATCCTGTTAGGGGTACCACTCATTATTCCTCACAACCTGTTTATAAATTTTTTAAATTTGTTTATATTATATCCCGAGGGGTTTAGTGTGTCAACGAACCTATAGGTTTAAAAGTGAGCATAATGGAGAGATTTAAATAAAATTAAAGATATTAGTTGATAATATCCGTTAAACCCATAATCTCCCAGTTGAAATTTTAAGCCAATAGGTTTAATATTAAGCTGAAAGGGACAAGCTACAAAAAGGTGGTGATAACAGTGGACTTTTCCCTTATAGTTAGGCTGCGCATGGCAGAGTTGGGCATGAACGCAAGTGAGCTTGCTAGACTTATGGGGTACTCTCCTCAGTATATTAACGACTTGATAAATCGAAAAAAGGGACGTTGGAACGAAGAGACAATGAATAAGGCATGCCAGGCGCTTAATCTAAAAATAGATTTCAACAGGAATTAGATTAACCTAGAACCTTGAAAATTAAACACATTAGTTTAAAGTAAGGTTGCAAAAGGAGGGATTAAATGCTCTGCAAATGTGGTGCTGGTTTACCAAAGGGAGCAAAGTTTTGTATGGAATGCGGAGCAAAAGCTCCCAAACGTAAGCCTAAATATCCTACTATAGCCGATGAATTATACATCAATAAAGTAGACCCCGTTCTCACGGTTAAAGAAGCAGCAGTATTACTTAAAGTTAGTGAATGGATGATTTACGAACTAACCTACCAGAACAAAATTCCATTTTTTCAAATCGGGAATCGAAAACGATTTAGGACAAGCGAATTGCTGGAGTGGGCAAGCAAACAAAAAGAAATTACAACCAGAGCGACAGTACAAGAGGGTAAAATTTCAAGTTAGTCATAAATGGTTGGTAAGTTTAGGGTGGACAAGTTTTAAAAAAGGAGGAAAAAAAATGACTTTCAAAATGACGATTGACACCCGGGTAACGGACAAGCTTTTGGAAAGATTGATGAACACGTTGGGGTTTAGCGAAGAAGAATATTGGACAAAGCTGAGGACAGTGTTCGATAGCGCATTATGTGAATACTTGAGCAACGTTGTCAGCGATGTGCTTCATGACGCTGCCACAGGTGGAGAAGAATATGGATATTTGGTGATGGAAGTGAAGAAGAGGTTAAATGTATTAGAGGGCAAGCCGCCACTCAGTGAAATGATCTGTGTATGAAGGAGGAGGTGTGACAAAATGATTTTCACCTACACAGTTGACCCCAAGACCGAAGGCGAAATATTGGAGAAGTTGGGAGAGGAGTATAAGGTGAATGATATGGATTGGGAAAGTGTGGAGATGTTGTTTGATGAAGTGCTGACTGCTTATTTTAATAATCTTATTGAGAATGCGATTTATGATATTTTAACAGGTGGAGAAGAGCTTGACTGTTTGATCGATGAAGCTGAATATTTACTTTCACAAAGGAGGAGATTAGCTTGACAAAAAAAGGTTTTCAGAAGGCGACTAAGAAACAGGCGAAACTTCGTTTAGGGATTTGTGGCCCGGCAGGTTCCGGCAAGACCTATACTGCTTTAATAGTGGCTACAGCACTTTCGGACAAGGTAGCGTTTATTGACACCGAGCGGGGAAGCGCATCCAAGTACAGTGATGAGTTTGACTTTGACGTGCTTGAGCTTGATGAGTTTGATCCTAGAAACTATATTGAAGCTATAAATATGGCAGAAGAGGCGGGTTACGAAGTCCTTGTGATTGATTCTCTCTCTCATGCGTGGGCAGGTAAAGGAGGAGTGCTCGAGCATGTTGATAATACAGCAGCTAGAATGAGAACAGGAAACAGTTTCGCTGCTTGGAGAGAAGGAAGCAAGCTTCATAATGAATTAGTGGACACTATATTGCAGTGTAATATGCACGTGATTGCCACCATGAGAAGCAAAATGGAATATGTGCAAGAGAAGGATGAAAGAGGCAAGACGGTAATTCGTAAGGTTGGGATGGCTCCAGTGCAAAGAGATGGCATGGAATATGAATTTGACGTAGTTGGAGACATGGATCAAGAGCATACGCTGATTATCACCAAAACCCGCTGTAAAGCCCTTAAGGATGCAGTAATTAATGAACCGGATGCGAAATTCGCAAAGATACTGCAAGAGTGGCTGACAGATGGAGTGCCGATAGAAGAACAAAAGACAGCTAAAGAACGTCTGCTTGATGATGTCTTTGAAGCTGCAGCAGAAAAGGGTCTTGGTAGAGAAGATGCAGAGTTTTTCTTGACAAAAGCATTCAAAGTTAATAGCGTTAAAGACCTGACTACAGAACAGCTTAAAGGCTCAGTAGACACCTTTTATAGGCGAACACCCGAACAGATAATGCAAACACTACTAAAGTTAAAAGGAGGAGCACAAGATGAATCTGCTTGATAACCTCATAGATGAACTTGGTGGGGAGCATGAGCTTCCCACCGACCACATCTCAGCCTCACAAATAAATACCTACCTTCGGTGCCCGATGCAGTATTATTTTCGATACAAAGAGGGTCTCAAAATCCCTCCAACAGAAGCTTTAACCACAGGAAAAGCTATTCATGCAGCTATCGAATATAACTACAAGCAAAAGATAGAAACAAAGGTAGACTTGCCAGTGAAAGAAGTGCAAGAAGTTTTTGCTGCTGTTCTGGACGAGCTTAAGGATGGAACAGATTGGGGCGATGCAAAACCATCTGAAATTAAAGATGAAGGAGTAAAAGTCGTTAAGTGCTATCACGAGGAGGTAGCAAGCAAGACCCAGCCTTTGGAGGTGGAGAAAAAAGTTGAAGTGCCTTTTGGTGAAACTATTTTGCTGGGTTACATTGATTTGATTGACGAAAACAATATGATTCGTGATACAAAAACCACCAAACGGAGTCCTAGTAGTAAAGTGCTAAGTGATGATATACAGCTATCAAGTTATGCCTGGGCTTACAAAAAAATATATGGCGAGCTGCCGAGCGGCGTACAGCTTGATTTTATAGTGAGAACGAAGTCGCCGAAGATAGTGCAGATGCCCGGACATCAGGATGATTTTACAATTAAACGTTTTGAAAAGACGGCAACAAGGGTGGTAGAAGCTATTAAGAATAACAGCTTCTACCCTAACCCGCACAACTTCATGTGCGGGCCTACGAAATGCGGGTATTGGGAAGTATGTCATACAGAAGCATGGTAATATCGGATGAATATTTATTTTTGAGGAGGTTGTAAAATGACACAAAAAGATTTGAGACGGCTTGATGTCAAAGTGGCGAGGAAAGTTCTAGGTTGGGGTTGGAAGAAAATTAATGATGCCGTGGGATTATTACCTCAAGACTTAGAAGTGCTAGAGGGTAGTGATGTAGCTACAACACTTCAAAAGGGAATCAGGAAAGACCCCTATTTCTTTGTGCGGAATTACAGCAGTAACCTGAACGATAGTTGGGAAATCATGGAAAAGCTGGGCATGACAATTGAACCAGCAGGTAGCCGCTGGAAAGCATCTTTAGGTTCAACTGTGGCTATCGCTGATTCACCTGCAGTTGCAATCTGCAGGTGTGCTCTAAGGGCAAAAGGAGTAGCTATAGCAGTTTAGTCTTTGAGAAAGGGAAGTGTGAATGGTAATAAATGACGATGTGGTGATTTATGTGCTGGAGCATAACCGAGCTTATTTATTGGTTAATGAAAAGACCCGGGAATATGCTGTTGAAGATGGTAATAATTGTTGCATAGCTAATTCGGTGGACGAGCTTATTGAAAAGTTAAAGTTTGAGATTGCCGAATATGAAGTCGCGAAGAAGCAAGTAAATGCCAGGATTATACATAAGGTTGCCGATAGGATAATCAATAGAAAACGAAAGATTATTGAGGATGTGCAGCGGTTATTAAAAAAGAGGGAAAAAAGAGGGGCATGAGTTACATATGAGGTGAGGTTAATGCAATTATATTGGAATTATGCAGTTGGAGGGTTGTTTGGCCACGCCAATTATACAAAATTCAGAACAGAAAAAGATGCCGAGGCGGCAGTCTTGCGGAAGGTTAGGGAAATAGCGAGGACAAAAAACATCGATTGTATTTATTATGAACTTTTAGGTTGCGAAAAAAGAACAGGTGAATTGAGGGTAGTTATCGGGGATTATTTTTATAGGGAAAAGGAGGTAATAGCATGAAGCCGGGAAGGGGAGCTGGATATGTAAGTATTTTATATTATCTACCACAAACAGCCTGAGGTGATTCGGGAGCTGGTGATGCGGGGGGTGAATAATAGATGACAATGGAGCTTTACCATGATCATTTTCAAAACTATAAACGTTATAACATACCGAAAGCACAACTCATTATAGCTGATATACCATATAATATCGGCGAAAACGCATATGCCAGTAACCCAAAATGGTATAAAGACGGCGACAACAAAAATGGCGAAAGTGAATTAGCTAAATCGCAGTTCTTTGATACAGATAAAGATTTTAGGATAGCAGAGTTCATGCACTTTGTTAGTACCATGCTAAAAAAAGAACCTAAAGAACCGGGGCAAGCAGGGTGTATGATTGTTTTTTGTAGCTTTGAACAACAGTTTTATTTGATTCAAAAAGCAAGAGAATATGGGTTTAACAATTATATCAATCTCGTATTTAGGAAAAATTACTCAGCCCAGGTGTTGAAAGCGAATATGAGGATTGTCGGAAACTGTGAATATGGTTTAGTGCTGTATAGAGATAAATTACCTAAATTTCGTAATAATGGCCGGATGGTTTTTAATTGTATGGATTACCAGAGAGATACTATTACCCCTAAAATTCATCCAACACAAAAGAGTATTCATGTTTTGAAGAATTTAATTTTATTGTTTACAGATCCGGGCGATGTGGTAATCGATCCTTGCGCAGGAAGTGGGACAACGTTATTAGCGGCTCACCAACTGGGAAGAAAGGCTTATGGGTTTGAAATTAAGCGAGAATATGTGAGAGCGTTCAAAGAGAAAATTGCTAAGAATGTACAGTTATCTTTTTACAATTTGCCCGATTGTAAGTTTGGAGGGTGAAAAAGGTGACTATGATTAAAAATTTAGATGAAAGGCAATTAAAGATTGTCCCAAGTGTCATGAAGCTGGGTAAGAAATCTGTGCGAACCTTGGATGGAGGAGACCCCAGAAGTGTATTCAGTAGGTTTAAGGAAGGTGAAATTGTTGTTGTGCTCACAAAGAAAGAATACGAATCCATGAAAAGTGTGATGAGGAGGTGTAGAGATGATTAATTTTCTAATTGGCATGAGTGTTGGTACAATGTGGGGTCTGATATTGGCGGCGCTGCTTCGGGCGAATGACTTGGATGGAGGTGAAAAATAATGTGCTACGGAATCTGCAAGTATGAATTGAAGTATTCAGGAGAGTGTGGCTTGAATTCTGA
>FZPS01000009.1_pt53 | contig 15421 bp, 16 predicted proteins | sample 1817821 | NCBI WGS metagenome assembly FZPS01 (sample SAMEA104158645, study PRJEB21678) | metagenome | place: Germany | collected 2015-04-21 | reverse complement strand
GCTCCATATTTCCTGTCCCCTTAAACTCTTCATAAATCACATCATCCATGCGGCTTCCAGTTTCAATCAGCGCTGTAGCCAAGATTGTCAGGCTGCCCTGCTCTTCAAGTTTACGCGCAGCTCCGAAAAATCGCTTTGGACGGTGAAGGGCTGCCGGATCAACACCTCCCGAAAGGGTGCGGCCGCTGGGGGGTACTACCAAGTTATGGGCGCGGGCAAGCCTGGTGATGCTGTCAAGGAGAATCACCACATCTTTGCCGGACTCAACTAACCGTTTTGCCCGCTCTAGCACAATATCCGCTACACGAACATGGTTTTCTGGGGGTAAGTCAAAAGTTGAGCTGATTACCTCACCATTAACAGAGCGCTGCATATCAGTTACTTCCTCTGGTCTTTCATCAATCAACAGCACTATCAGTTCGATATCCGGGTGATTTGCAGTAATTGCATTGGCTAATTGTTTCAAAATTGTAGTTTTACCAGCTTTTGGAGGAGCAACAATCATTCCGCGCTGGCCTAAGCCTAATGGGGCAATTACATCAATAAGTCGGGTAGTAATTTCGGTGGGTTCGGTCTCTAACCGTAAGCGTTGGTTAGGATAAATCGGAGTTAATTCATCAAAATGGGGTCTCTTAGTCGCTAACTCTGGATTTGACAGGTTGATCGCAATAACCCTCAGCAGGGCGTAATATCTTTCGCCATCCTTCGGAGGTCGCACCTGTCCGAGCACTTCGTCTCCAACTCGCATATTAAAGCGTCGAATCTGAGAAGGGGAGACATATACATCATCAACACCAGGCGTGTAGTTGTCAACTCTTAAAAAACCAAATCCATCCGGCATAATTTCTAATATTCCACTGATAAACAGCAGCCCGTCCTGCTCCGTTTCTGCTTTGAGTATCTGGATGATTAGATCCTTTTTTCGCAAATTAGAATACGGGATTGATAACTTTTTAGCAATAGACTGAAGGTCAGCCGTCGTCATGCTTTCCAATTCAGCAATTTCCAAACAATGAACACCTCATTTCCAGTGGATTGGATCCGCAGATCCAATCCACAAACTCCTACGCTCTACCAGCCGAGCCAAACAGCTTCATTTTAGCTATTACAGCTTTTTTCATTGCCGCTTTAGCTGGCCCAAGAATCTTGCGGGGATCGATTTCATTCGGATTTGCATTAAGAGTATCTTTTACTGCCTGCGAAAATGATACGCGCAGATCTGTATCAATATTGATCTTGACGATCCCGTAAGAGATAGCTTTTTGAATGGCTTCATCTGGAACTCCGGAAGCTCCATGGAGCACCAGTGGAGTATCAATTCTGCTGGCGATTTCGTTCAACCGCTGAAAATCTAACTTTGGCTCTCCTTTGTATACTCCGTGAGCAGTGCCAATGGCAATGGCCAAAGCATCGCAATTGGTCCGTTCTACAAACTCGGCGGCTTCATCAGGATCAGTCATGAGAGCGTCGTGAGCTGCTACTACAACATCATCTTCAACACCACTGATTTTACCAAGCTCAGCCTCTACCGAGACACCATTAGGATGAGCTACTTCCACAACCTTTTTGGTAACAGCAATATTTTCTTCAAATGACAGCTGTGAACCATCGATCATGACTGCCGAAAAACCATGGCGGATACAGCGCACAACCTGAGCAAAGTCAGTTCCATGATCAAGATTCAAGGCTAAAGGAACCTTAGCCTTGGCAGCTGCGAGCTTACCCATTTCCGCTATGTACTCAATTCCGGCGTACTTTAATCCGCCTTGACTGGCTTGGATAATAACAGGAGATTTAACTTCTTCGGCTGCTTCAACAATTGCCTGTAAGATCTCCATGTTATTTACATTGAAAGCACCTACAGCGTATTTTCCTCGTCTCGCCTCTTGAAATAATTCCTTCGCTGATACTAACAACAAAAACTCCCCCTCAATCAGCGAATTGGCTTAAGCCATTCGCCTAAATATGTATATGATGCCGGTTTCATCCTCAGTTCCGACAGACTGTACAGTCTAACAATATCTTCTTCACTCACAGCACTCATTAAAATTGCGCTTCCACAGTTAGAGCAGACTAGCTCAACTTTATCAGGATAAACGTCGATTCCCACTGAAGGGTTGCTGCAGGTACAGCCAATTTTATGCGCAGAAGCTAATTTTTGCAAGTAAGCTAAAATTTCAGTCATAATTTCCGGAGCAAAAAAATCATCAGGTTCAAGAAAATCGCTGTCAAAATCAGTTGCAGCCTCTTCAACACTTTTTTTCTCGCCGAAAAAGCCTAAAACATCTCCTTCTTCCGGAGAATAGAACGTAAGCAGCGGCGCTGACCAGAAATCTCTAAATGTAAACAGCAGCCGTACTTTCTCCCCCGATGGAGTCAGTAAACTCACTTCGTAGCGGCGGTGATGTTTCGTAATCTGAGCTTGCGTAAAGCCGCAAATACAATGAAACGCCCGAGGAGAACTAGACAGTTGGAACAGCGAAAAGTTATGGTAATGCAGTTCTTCACAAGCTGGACAATATATAGCCATAGTTCTCTCTCCAGAAAGCAGCAATTTACACTTCCCCCTATCTTTTCTCTTGCTAATATTCGCTATAAATCGGCGGATCCCTCTATGACTGTGGGGGATTGTTCCATATCTTTAACAGTGCCAAAGATATCATAGTAGATCAGATAAGCTCCAGATTGGTCTTGAATTTCATCGATGGTGTAGTTGACAAGCATCAGTACCACTCGGCCTTGATCATTAAAAAAGAACAGTCCGTCTTGAAAGCAGCCTTCGGCAATAGGTCGAGCAGAAACAAGCGAAGTCGGGATACCGTTTCTGTAAATCTGGGCGCTGCTGTCCAGAACAAAAATATCCATTTGACCGCCGATCACCACCCGCACCTTATGCTGCTCCGGAAACACTTCAATAATCTCGCCATATTTAAAACTGGTACTGTTTCCAAAAGCTGTCTGAGGAGCAAGTGCCATCAGCGCAAATACGATCACCAAAACCTTTAGATATCTCATTATGCATACCCCTTTCTATCAGAGAGTATGCAACGAGATTTGCCATTTTATGCAAAAAAGGTCAGATTATAGCTCTGACCCCTGTTTTTTAAGCGCTGCTCCCACAAAACCTTTGAATAAAGGATGGGGATTATTCGGTCTTGATTTGAACTCAGGATGGAACTGGCATGCCACGAACCAAGGATGATCCGGAAGTTCAATCACCTCTACCAAAACACCGTCGGGCGATACTCCCGCAAACAGCATTCCATGCTCTTCCATCAGTTTACGATAAGCATTGTTAAACTCGTATCTGTGGCGGTGTCTTTCCTGAACTGTATCGGACTGATAGAGCTGCCAGCTCTTGGACCCGCGGTCTAAAACGCAGGGATAGAGTCCAAGCCGCATTGTGCCGCCTTTGTTGACCTGATTCTGCTGGTCCGGCATTAAAGCAATTACCTGTTCTCCACCATCTTTAAACTCAGAGCTGTTAGCATTTTCCAATCCGCAAACGGATCGGGCAAACTCAATTACTGCGCACTGCATGCCCATGCAGATTCCCAAGAAGGGAATGTTATTTTCCCGCGCATAGCGCACAGCATTAATTTTACCTTCAATTCCTCTTGAGCCAAACCCACCGGGAACTAAAATGGCGTCTACTTCAGTCAGCGGACTCGCATTGATATCGCCTGACTCCAGACTCTCTGCTTCCACCCAAACAATCTCCACATCGGTGCGTTCTGCAAATCCAGCATGGCGCAGAGCTTCAACTGCACTCAAATATGCATCGGGTAGAGCCACATATTTCCCAACAATTGCCACTTTAACCTTGTGCTTAGGATTCTTAATTGCTTCCACAAGCTGCTCCCATTCCCGCATATCCAGCTCGCCGCAGTCAAGGTTCAGTTTTTCGCAGACAATGCGGTCCAAACCCTCCCCGGCCAACAGCAGTGGGACCTCATAGATGGAAGAAACATCCGTATTGGGGATTACAGCTTCTTTTTCAATATCACAGAACAGAGCAATCTTCGCCCTAACATCTTCAGGCAGCTCTGATTCGCTTCTGCAGACAATAATATCGGGCTGAATACCGATCGAACGCAGCTCCTTAACGCTGTGCTGCGTGGGTTTCGTCTTCAGCTCTTTAGCAGTTTGAATATAAGGCACAAGCGTTACGTGAATATACAGGCACGAGTCTCTGCCGATATCACTTTTAAATTGGCGGATCGCTTCTAAAAATGGCAGGCTTTCAATATCACCAACAGTTCCACCGATTTCAACGATGACGACATCCGCCTCACTGTCTGCAGCTACGCATTTGATCCGCTCTTTGATTTCATTAGTAATATGAGGGATTACCTGCACTGTCTCGCCGAGATAATCACCCCGCCTTTCTTTCGACAGCACGGACCAATAGATTTTGCCTGTTGTAACATTGCACCGTCTGGATAGATTAGTATCGATAAAGCGCTCATAATGACCAAGATCCAAGTCAGTCTCTGCACCATCATCGGTTACAAAAACTTCTCCGTGCTGAAACGGGCTCATCGTGCCGGGGTCTACATTAATGTATGGATCCAGCTTTAAACTGGTTACTTTTAAACCGCGATTTTTCAATAGTCTACCAAGCGATGCTGCAGTTATCCCTTTTCCCAGGCTGGAAACTACACCGCCGGTTACAAAAATATACTTGGTCATTGCGAGCATCCTCCTTACTCCACTTCTTTACTATGACCATTACTATATTTTTCCAATAATTCTACCATAATAAGGTTCTGCATGAGACTTATTACGGTGAACCACAAAATTACAAATGGAATTACTAAAAACAAAGAAATAAACGTCAGCAGACCGCATACTAACAGCAGGATAAGACTGACCAATAGGTTGTCCACAACCAACATTGCCGAACGTTTGATTATTGTCCATACGCCAAGATCGTACTGTACCAAAAATGGAAATACGAACTGCGCCACAAGCAGCCAGAACAGCGCTAAATACAGCCACATTCCTGTAATAACGCGCATTATGAACGAGGCACTGCCTGAGGTAATCGTAAAATTAACCACGATCAAAAGGATCGTAACGATACCTATCAGCACCAATCCCTGACTGCGCCAAAAATATTTTTTAAAGGCCTGGATAAATTCACTTACTGAAAGCTCATCATGGCGAATAATCTGGTTGATCAAATGCTGGATGGCAGCAGTGACCGGTCCTAACAGAAACAGGGATGCTGCCACACATATCAAAAACCACACCAGATTGTCGCTGGTGATTGAATTAATGAACATCGGCAGAAGCCACAGGAAAAACCAGGCTAGGTTCAGCACAATTAAAGTCGTGAAGTGATCCCAACTGGCTTTCAAGGCCTGCAAAATCAGCTTACCAGCTTGTGAGATGCCCATAGGAGACCTCCTCTACATCCGTTCCGGTGCAGAAATACCCATCAGCTGCAGTACTCTCTGCAGCACTATCCGCACACAGTTAACCAACACTAACCGGGCATCTCTAAGCGCATCCTGCTCACCCAAGATATGGCAGTGTGTGTAGAATGAATGGAACAAACCGGCCAAGTCTAAGGCATAGCGAGCAATTCGATGAGGAGCTCTTTCTACTGCTGCAGTTAAAATTTCATCTGGCAGCTCGGCTAGTTTTTTGATTAAATCTATTTCCAATTCATGGTTTAACAGCTTACATTCAACTGTGTTAATAGACTTAACCCCTATATTCTGCTGCTCAGCTTGAGCCAAAATGCTGCAGATCCGGGCATGAGCATACTGGATATAGTAGACAGGATTCTCATTGCTCTGTTCCGCAGCTAAAGTCAGATCAAAGTCCAAATGCGAGTCTAAACTGCGCATTACAAAGAAATAACGGGCTGCATCTCTGCCAACTTCATCCAACAGGTCCTGCAGACTGATAAACTCCCCGGCCCGTTTGGACATTTTTACCTGCTGACCATCTCTCAGGAGAGCTACATACTGGAGAATCAAGATTTCAAGAGCATCTTCCGGATAGCCCAGTGCCTGAACAGCAGCTTTCATTCTGGCTATATAGCCGTGGTGATCCGGTCCTAAAATATCGATCAGCTTTGTAAAACCGCGCTGCAGCTTATTATAATGGTAAGCAATGTCCGCAGTTACATAAGTGTAAGTACCGTCATTTTTAATAATTACTCTGTCTTTATCATCGCCAAAATCAGTGGAGCGGAACCACAGTGCGCCCTCGGCTTCGTACATATAGCCGCGGTCTGTCAGAATCTGGATAATCTCTTCCAGCTTATTGGCGCTGTGCAGGTCCTGCTCCCTAAACCAGCGATCAAATTCTACATTGAACTTAGCCAAGTCCGCTTTTTGGGATTCAACCATTTGATCAATACCCCAAGTGCGGCAGTATTCCAGCTGCTCTTCCTCGCTCATCTGATCAAAATCAACCGCTTCTGCTTTCAACTTCTTCGCCAGATCAGTTACATATTCACCGGGATAACCATCTTCTGGGAATGGATAGCTCGGATCTTCCAACTGACGGTAGCGAGCCAGTAAGGAGCGGCCGAAAACTTCTGTCTGCACTCCGGCGTCATTGACATAATATTCTGTCGCTACATCATATCCAACTGCTTCAAATAGGTTTGCCAAGGTATCCCCAATGGCAGCAGCCCGGGCATTAACGACATTCATCGGCCCGACAGGATTAGCACTGACAAACTCCAGCAGGAGTTTTTCGCCTCCGCCGTGTTCGGAAGCTCCATAGCTCAGCTGCTGGGTTTCGATTGCTTCCAGCACATCGTATAACCACTGCTTTGTCAGGAAAAAATTAATGAAACCCGGACCGGCAACTTCGATCTTCTCAATTACATCATGCGAGCGCAAAAGCGCAGCAATCTTTTCAGCAAGATCTCTTGGTTTCATGCCGACAGGTTTCGCCAAAACAAGTGCTATATTTGATGCAAAATCACCATGAGCTTTATCCTTTGGTATTTCCAAAGATACTTCCGGCAGTTCTGCAAGCTGCAAGTTTTCCTGGACAATCAGCTGTTTTAAGGCGGTCTTAATCAGTGCTGCTAATTCTTGCTTCTGATTGGATAATATATTCATCACTGACATCCTTCCACACGATACAAACTTACCCTGAATAGTATATCAAAAATATAGATGAAAATAAACTTTTTTTAGGATAAAATAGTTTTACGGGAGTGATTGCAATGGATTACATGAATGAGCAGGAATATACGCAAGCATGCTTGTTCCGGATCAGAGAAGCACTGGCAACGACAAAGGCATGGTGGGAGTCCAACCTATCACTGAATCAGGATAAAATCAACCGCACAATCAGCATGCTCCAGGATACAATCGACGAACTAAACTATTTCCGCGAGAAACTTGGCGGTTATGAGGTCGATGCCAACAAGGACCACATGGTCACCGCGGGACTGTATGAAAGGTAAAAGCCAGGAATTCAACCCTGGCTTATATTTGTTCTTCGCTTAGATAATAGGCTAAACGCTGCAGCTCAAGCGTTAAATCAGCGCTGGCAACTTGAACATGCTCAGGAACATTCAATTTGATTGGCGCAAAGTTAAGAATTGCCCCCACGCCACCTCTAACCAGCTGCACTGCCACATCTTGAGCCGCATCTGCGGGAACCGTGATAATCGCCATTTTCACATTGTTTTCCCGCACAAAGTTTTCCAGCTCATCTAAGGAACGGACTTCAATCCCCTCGAAGATCCTTCCCAGCTTGGTAGGGTCATGATCGAACAGCCCGATGATCTTTAAGTTAAAACTGTCGTCAGTGTTATACCTGCGAATATTATAACGAGCCAAAGCAATACCTAAACTTCCAGCTCCTACGAGGACAACTTTATGTTCCTTGTCTAAATTCAAAATCCGCTTCAACTCTCTGCGCAGAAACTCTACTTCATATCCTACACCCTGCTTCCCGAATTCTCCGAACCAGGCTAAATCTTTGCGAACCAAAGCTGAACCAACTCCGGCTTTGTCGCCCAATTCTTGGGAAGAAATCATCTGAGTTTCTCCGACTCGCGCCACTTCATCTAAAACACGAAGGTAAAGCGGCAGTCTGCGAACAACTGCATCAGAAATCTTATTCCATCTCAATGGTTCTCCACTCCCTCCCTGTCTAATTATGTATTTCGTTAATTTCTTTTTATTTCCTGCTTCGACCCGTGTCGAAAGTATCAATCATTTATGATATTTCTCATTACGCATGATTGTCATAGCACGATAGACCTGCTCTACAAGGATCAATCGCATCAGCTGGTGAGGAAAAGTCATTTTCGAAAATGAGAGAATGTAATCGGAGCGGTTAATGACCGATTCTGCTAATCCTAAGGCTCCGCCAATAATCAATGCAATATTGCCCTGCCCATATAAACCCCGCTCCTCTAAAAGTGCGGCTAATTCTCGAGAACTCAGCTGTTTTCCTTTTCGATCAAGCGCAATCACATAATACCGATCTGGAATCGCAGCTAAAATCCGATCTGCTTCTTTTTCCATCACAGCCTGAGCATTTTTTTCACTTAATGGCTCCGTAAACGACTCATCCTTAACCTCTTTAATTTCTACTTTAGCATAGGCCTTAAGCCGCTTTAGATATTCATTAATGCCTGCCGTAAAAAACTTTTCCCGCACCTTCCCCACACAGATAATCAAAATATTCATCCCGATCCTCCCCCAAAAAATAATCCAGGGTTTATATCCCTGGATCAAAGTCGAACCTCAGCCTGCTGTCGTTCTTCACCACGATAGTACTCAAGCTGGAGAATTCCGCCAAACCCGGTATTCTGCACCGCATCCCTAAGCTCCCGCATTCCGGCAATCTCCTGCCCATTTACCGCTACGATGATGTCTCCCGCCCGCAGTCCAGCCTTGTCGGCAGGACTGTCGCTGATCACTCTCGTGATAAAGGCTCCGCGTTCCACCGCAATTTTCACATCGGTCTGATCGCGAATTGTTTCAGCCAAAGCAGGAAACAGCGAACCTCCCAACACTCCTAAACGCAGCGGCTTACCATGTTCAATAATCTGATCGGCAATCAGTTTAGCGCTGGAGGACGGAATCGCAAAGCCAATGCCCTGTGCTTGAGCAATAATAGCGGTATTGATTCCGATCACTTGGCTGTTGAGATCTACGAGCGGTCCTCCTGAGTTACCCGGATTGATCGCTGCGTCCGTCTGAATCATTCCCTCTAGATAGCGGTTGTTCTCTGGATCGACCAGTAAATCCCGGTTGACAGCACTGACAACACCGTTTGTTACAGTATTGTCCTGCCCGAGGGGATTGCCGATGGCTATCACCTGCTGTCCGACTCGAATTTCATTGGAGTTGCCCAGGGAAACCACCGGCAGATCCTGAGCTTCTATCTTCAATACCGCTAAATCTGACAGCTCATCGCTGCCGACAATTTCTGCCGTAAAGCTGCGTCCATCCTGGAGCCTGACTGTGATTTGATCCGCATCAGCAACCACATGATGGTTGGTAAGTATATATCCGTCCGCTCGGTAAATTACACCTGAACCAATGCCCTGCTGCTCTTCCAGCGTCTGGAAGAAAAATTGATCCACAACAACCTTGGCCGAGGTTTCGATCTTAACTGTAGCCGGTCCTACATTCTGTACTACCCTTACTACCGGTTCTTCCCAATTACCCCTCTGCTCCTGTGACTCTACCCCATCCTCAATGGGAATCTGCGCCGGCTGCCTTAGAAGCCAGCCAAAGGAAACTATGGAAACAACCAGTAAGAAAACAACTGCTGCTTTTTTAACCAAAGGTACACCCCCTTTTGTGATGTACCTTTAGTTTAACCAAATTCAGCTGTTAACTTGTGAGCAAACTAAAATCGCCGCTCGATTCCAATTCTCCATCCTTCCTGATGAAGCACATCTTCCAGCACTAAGCCGATTACCCAATCCGGCGTCCACGAGTAGTCCGCCTGCAGGGTAAGGGTAGGGGTTCCAGTTGTCAAATCCTTTAACTCCGCGGTTAAACCCCATTTATCGGTAACCTGCCCATCTAAACCAATACCTAAACTGGTATCGATAATTCCATAGCGCTGCCGCAGGATTCCGGTTTGACGGCCGTACTGAAGCTGCAGATGGTTTCCTTCATTTCCTAAAATATCGCTAATGCCCACTAAGATAAAGGAATTGCCATCCTGCGGCCAAAATTCAAAATCGATGTTGGCCATTAAGCGCCGATCCGGTGACAGGCTGTAGTGAGCGCTCCAATTTGATTTGATATTAACCTTTTCACCCATAGTCTTAACTTTTTCAATGTCCTCATTCAGCTTTTGAATTGTGGCTATAGTATCCTGCAGATCAGAAAATACTCCTGAGTCTGAGCTGATGCTGGTCGATATTTTGGTTAAAACCTGAGTCAGTTCACCTGTTCCAGCTTCAATATTAGCTAGTGTTGTTCTAAGATTTTGCGCAGTTTCTCCTTCGGCGGTTACATCCTCAATAAAGAGATTTATGCTGGCGATGCTCTGCTCAACCCCAGCTACAATACTTTTAATGTTGTTCAATGCCAGCAGTGATTCGCCGCTGAAACTCTGCACATCAGCGTTCAGCTGAACGATCATGGTGTTGATCTCTTTTGTTACCGCGTGAACATTAGCAGAAATACCTTCTAAATCTGCCATAACCGCTGCTACGCTCTCGGGATCAACCGCAGTGCTGACTTCTTTTAGATTTACAACCACATCATTTACTCCGGCCAGCAGTTCATCCAGTTTTAAGCTCGCCAGTGTATGGGAAAAGCTGTGTAAATCCTCAGTTACACCTGAGAGCAGCGCTTCAAAGTCAAACGCAGCCAGTTCGCCGGTAAAGTCTGCCAGCTGCGCAGCCATGTCATTCCAGCCGATACTGCTGAGCTCACCGGTTACCACCTGCAGATCAGCCACAATCTGTTCAATCGGCAGCTGAGTTAATTTGACACTTAGATCATGAATGTTGCTGCCAATATCGGCAATCGGCACATTGGTAAGATTGTCAGCGACAAGCTGCAGGTCAGATGCAATTTCCTTTAGTGGAACTTCAGCTAACTGGGCTGTAAACTGAGCGATTTCTTCGCCGCGCTTATCGAGTTCAAGCCCTTTGATCTGGGCAGTAACAACCATGATCTCATCAACGAGCGGCTGAATCTCAACTGCAGCCAGCATTGCTGTAAACTGTTTCAAATCAGATTCGATCGCTGCCAAATCTATAGCAGCCAGCTGCTGGGTAAGCTGCTGCACATCTTCTGCCAGTTCTTTTAAAGGTATAGTATTCAGCTGTGACGCAAACTGATTGAACTTATTAATCGGATCAACCAAATTGACGCTGGCCAGCTGTTGAGAAAATCTTTGAATATCAGCAAAAGTTGAGCGCAGATCTAGCTCTGGAATCTGCTCAGTCAATACCGAAACATCGTCAACCACGGTTTGGACGGTGACAGCCACGTTCGCAACTTGGTCAACCGCAGTTTTCAAGCTTTCAACGGTATCTTTAAGCAGCAGTCCAGCTTCAGCTATACTCGCTTGAATCTCATCAGAAGCGGTTATTTCAGTAATTGAAGCGATAACCTGGTTAAGACTGCGCAGACCTCTCTCTACTTCATGAATCATGCTGTCAATACTGACCGGATTTACTCCGGCGATAACTCCCGTAATATCTAATGGCTCTTGGGCTTGACCCGGCTGGATCTCAATATATTTGTCGCCCAAAACCCCCGAAGTTGCGATTACAAATCGAGAATCCGCAGGGATAATCAGTTCCCGATCTAAACGTATCTGCACCAGTACCGCGCTGCTGGCAAGCTGCACCGCAGTAACATTGCCAACATTAACACCGGCATAGCGAACCGGCGCTCCTTCAAGCAGTCCATCGACATTCTGATAGCTCAGCGTCAGCTCAACTGATTCTCCACGTTTAAAATCAATTCTACCCACAGCCATAGCCATGGTGGCAAACAAAATTATACTTAACAGCACGGTCACTCCCGCTTTTATCTCTGGCGATAACTGCATTAATACCCCCCCTGTCCAGCATGGCCTCCAGCCAGAAACTTCTTCACTAACGGCATATCAGCAGTTTTCATTTCATCAGGTGTTCCCACAAAAATGATTTCACCATTGTTCAAAAGTGCAATTCGGTCCGCAATCTCGAAAGCACCCGCTAAATCGTGGGTCACCACTACCGAAGTTACTCTCAGCTGCTGGTTTAGATCTTTAATGAGCTGAAGAATAGTGTTGCTCGTCATTGGATCCAAACCCGAAGTTGGCTCATCGTACAGAATAGCCTGCGGTTTCATGGCAATTGCCCTTGCCAAGCCCACCCGCTTCTGCATGCCGCCGCTGAGTTCAGCCGGCATCTTATTTTCAATCCCGCTGAGACCGACTAAAGCTAAAGTTTCCTTGATTCTATTGGCCAGTTCAGCCTTGGTAAGTTTTTCCTTTCGCCAAGCAAAACCGACATTTTCGGCCACTGTAAGAGAGTCAAATAATGCAGCTGATTGGAATACCATGCCCACCTGCCTGCGGACTTGAGTCAGTTCTTGCTCAGAAGCTCTGCTGATATCTCTGCCATCAACGATTACAGCACCAGAAGTAGGACGAATCAATCCGTTTAACAAGCGCAGAATCGTACTCTTCCCGGCTCCGCTTAAACCCATAATGACAAAGATCTCGCTTGGCTCGATCGAAAGATTGATCTTTTTTAAGATCTCATTACCATCAGCACTAAAACAAACATCTTTTAGATTGAACATTTCTTGTCCTCCATACCTACCACATCAAGGCTGAGAGAAAATAATTAGATATAAAAATTCCGATCATACTGCTGACCACAGCCGCGATAGTGGCTGTCCCCACACCCTGAGCGCCCCGATCAGTTTTAAGGCCGTACACACATCCGCAAACAGCAACAATAATGCCAAACACTGCTGCTTTAATTAGACTGCAGCTGATGTCATAAAACCTGATTGAGCGAATTGAAGACTGATAAAACACCCTCGGTATAATGCCAACCTGATTGACCGCAACTACATAGCCGCCAAACATCCCGATTAAATGGGCAAAAACAGTCAAAGCCGGCACCATGATCATGCAGGCTAAGAATCGCGGAGCAACCAAATACTGCACTGGGCTGGTTGCCAGCGCCTTTAACGCATCAATCTGCTCAGTGACTTTCATCGTTCCAATTTCGGCTGCAATCGCCGAACCGGCGCGTCCGGCAACAACGACTCCAGTTAACACCGCTCCTAATTCTCTGATAATTGCAAGCCCAAGCAGCTGTCCAATTAATGACTCTGCACCAAAAGATTTCAATTCCTGAGCCACCTGCAGAGAAAACACCATACCGGTAAATCCATTTATAACCAGCACCAATGGGATCGATCTTACCCCTAACTCCACCATCTGTTTGGCAGTGCTTCTTACTTCAACATCACCACGAATTATGTAGTAGATTGTTTCGAAAATCAGCCTAGCAACCTCACCTATACGTTCGAGCAATTTAATCATTGGATGAACTCCTCGATAATTACATATATTAACTTAATCATATATTCTTGAAAGCCTGATAGAACTCCTGCGAAAAAAAGACGCCTGCCATGATCGGAAGCGTCTCTGGTCTATCTTATTGTACAGCTGATACTGTATTTGTCAGCAGCATCGCAATAGTCATGGGACCAACTCCGCCCGGCACCGGTGTTATCCACCCAGCTACTTCTTTAACATTTTCAAAGTCAACATCGCCGACTGTCTTTTTACCCCGCCGGTTGATGCCGACATCAATCACAACAGCGCCAGGCTTGACCCAATCAGCTTTCACCATCTCCGGCTGTCCCACCGCTGCCACTAGGATATCGGCCTGCCTGCACTCAGCAATCAGATCTTTCGTCCTTGAGTGGCAGATAGTGACGGTTGCATTTCGCTGAAGGAGCAACTGAGCCACCGGCTTGCCGACAATGTTGCTGCGTCCAATCACAACCGCCTTTTTTCCGGCCGGATCGAAGTTGATTTCATCAAGCATTCTCATAATTCCCGCTGGAGTGCAGGGAACATATGCTTTGGTTCCAATGCACAATCTCCCGACATTAATCGGATGGAATCCATCCACATCCTTATCCGGACTGATGCGCATAATAACCGCTTCTTCGTCTAGGTGATCCGGAAGCGGAAGCTGCACTAAAATTCCATGTATCTTTGGATCATGGTTGAGCTCATCAACTAAAGCCAAGAGCTTATCCTGAGTAGTATCAGCAGGCAGTCTGTGCTCCTCTGAATAGATGCCCACCTCTTGGCAGGCCTTCTGCTTCATGCTGACATACAAGCGTGAAGCTGGATTGTCTCCAACCAGCACTACCGCCAAACCAGGTCTAGCTTTGCCCTCGGCCAGCAGTTCCAGGATTTTTTGAGCAAGGCCGCTGCGAATGCCTTGGGCAATTCGCTTGCCATCAATTATCCTTGCAGACACATCGATCTCCTCCTTGCTGCATTTTATTGCTACTTGCTTCTGCATATTCCCCGCATTTCCTGCATAAAAAAACCGTGAAACATCTCACTGTTTCACGGTACTAAGCTTCAAAATGGCGCGCCTAGCAGGACTCGAACCTGCGCACCCGGCTCCGGAGGCCGGTGCTCTATCCTCTGAGCTATAGGCGCACAACCAAAACTAATTATACCACCCGAAGATCAGTTCGTCAAGAATTGTCTTTTCATAGAGTTGTGGTACAATATTGTTGTCAGGCGGATGTAGCTCAATTGGTAGAGTATCGGCTTCCCAAGCCGAGGGCTGCGGGTTCGAGACCCGTCATCCGCTCCAGAGTATAGATACTTGGCTCCATTAGGAGCCTTGTTTTTTTATCCCGCTGCTTTCTTTAAAGCTTCTTTAGCTGCCTCCTTGAATATCTCGCCAGTCCCAGTCGCTTCGGAAATAGTGTCAACCTTGTCAGGGTTCTGCTTTTCAATCAGCTGCTTTTCATATTCGGGAACCGCTTCAACCGCCTGCTGCCAGGGGTAATCAGCGCCTTTAGGCTTTCCGTCACTGCCGTATTCAACAAAATCAACTGCAGTGATCTTTCCATTCTCAATCTTGATCTCAATTGTGCCATAATTACCGTGAGCGTCCTCTGCTGTTCTCGCCTCGTATGTTCCGTCCTGATAGGTCACAGCTCCTCTGCGGCTGTTTAGGTACCACGCACCGCCAATTATCAGTGCCGCAACAACAATGGCAATCCAAGTTCTATTCACAATTATTCCCTCCGTTTTTGACTAGTGTTCGCCAAAACAAGGGAAGATATTCCGTTATGAAAAAAACTCTTTCCAGTTACTGGAAAGAGTTTTTAAGCAATGGCACCCCCAACCGGATTTGAACCGGTGCCTTCGCCGTGAAAGGGCGGTGTCCTAGGCCGCTAGACGATGGGGG
>FZPS01000099.1_pt183 | contig 15423 bp, 15 predicted proteins | sample 1817821 | NCBI WGS metagenome assembly FZPS01 (sample SAMEA104158645, study PRJEB21678) | metagenome | place: Germany | collected 2015-04-21 | reverse complement strand
GTAGACCGTCTCATCCCGCGGCTGGCGGACAGGCTTTGTCAGAATGGCCAGGGGATCTTCCTCCATTGAAAGGGCTTTGCCATACCCGGCAATAGCTTCCAGCAATTTTTACACCTCCTTTTTCGTGTTTCGTAATAGACACATTATGCTGCTATGTTACAAAAGAAATTAGCTGGAAAACAGGCTACAGGGTACTCTTTTATTTGGTATAAAAATACTATATTTAAAAGCGGCATTTATCAGAAAAAATATCAATTAAACCTAAGCTTTTCCGTTCATCTAAAATAATAAAATTATTGTTTCATTTCAAGGTAGCGCAGAGAGTTGTGCATGTATTCTATTAAATTCTTGGATAGTCAGGATTTTCAGCCTGCTTTTTAAGAATCTCTCCAATTTTGGGAAGTTCTTTCCCCGTAACCACAACAATTTTACGTTGCTTGGCCTGATCTAAAAAACTTTTTGCATTATTGGGAAGCATCCTATCTGTTATAAACACACGTGAGCAAAAGTTACCTCCAATAAGGCTACTAATCGCACTGAGTTCATCTAAATGCTTCGTATTAAAAGAATCTCTACCGGTTTTACATGAGCAATGAATTAACTGGGCTCTGTAGATACAGGCAAGATCAATTTCTTTTTTAGCTCCTTCCATTGGTATTTCCAAACCTATAGCAATATCATCGAAAAATGGTTCTGTAGCTTGCTCTTGCAGTTTTTTCACTTCATGCCAAACAAAAATTTCCAACCAGTCACCCTTGAAAAAATTCCAATCTTCGTTTGAACGAATTATAAAGTGTCTATTGTCTTTGCTGTAATCAACTATTCCAAGATCAGCTAGAAGCACTGCCAGGTTGAGATCTGTTTCACTACTAATGGAAACCATGCGAGGACCGCTGCCTTGATTCTTTCTTATTCGCTCTAGAATTCCAAGATATTGTTCACTTCCTGATGCCAGGACGTTTGCAGCTTGAACGGCGGCTTCTTTAGAAAAAGTAAGCCCACTGAAAAAATCTTTACAAACCAGAGTTCTTCCATACATCGTTAAATACTGCTCTATATTGATTCTAATCGGCATCTCTTCTACTTCTTTACCTTTAAGCCATATTATCCGACCTTTGGCTGTATCAACGTAAAAAGTTTTGATATCTTCATGGCGAGCCACTTCATAAGCCGCAAATGCCATAACCTTACTGCTGCAGGTGAGGTTAAAAGAAACCCTTGCATTAGGGTAATCACTCAAAATGCGTTCTAGGGCAGCTATGTTTGCTTGATAATCATTGGCATCAATATCCGGAAGTTGACTTTTATCCGGTAAAACTAACCCTTCCATTTTTGCAAGTGTTTCATAGAGATTATCCAACGCATTTTTATTGTCCTTTGATACGAGGAAGTGCACTCTGTCTGGACGCAATAGCATTACTCCAAGAAAATTTGGAATTTGTCTTCCTCCAACAAGAAGTATTTGTAACGTTTCCAAAACCTAATCCTCCTTAGACTTAAACAAATTGTTATAAGCTCCTTCGGTTCAAATGCTACTTTAGATATTTATCTAAATTAATTGGTTAATTTCTCTTGTTCCTCCATTAAACAGCACCCGTACCCCTGCGGATTTTTTGCTCCCAGCCCGGCGGTGAGGGCGATCTGCAGCAGGGCAGGGTCACCTTGCAGTTCGTATGTGCCCATCCATCCCTTTATGGTAAAGCCCTTGTAGCTCGTAATCTTATGATCCGCGTCGGTTACCCGAATTGGTTTTATCGAAAATAATTCTGAAAGTGGGGGACCTCCATGAATCAGGTAGTGTTTTTTAATTAGGTTTGCACTGATTAGCTCGACAAATCTGGGCTCGAACGGGGAGTAGTAGTAGGTGTACTTGCGGCCATTAACGGAGGGCAGGGTGCTGTAAACGGCCATCGGTGAAAGCATGCGCACCTGAATACGGTCCGTCTCAACACGGGGTTGCGCTGTGGCAATTTCTTTCACGGTGAGCCATGCCGGCCCAATGCGAACCCGGCCTTGGCGCAGAAAGCCGGTTCCCAGTTCCTGCATAATAAAGGGGATGGGCGAGCAGATGACCAGTTGCAGGGGCGGGACCAGTGTTAGTTTCTTATTGGCTCGATCCATGTGTGATTTTTCCCCCATCAGCCGGGAAAATGTGAAGAGCTTAAACCGCCTCTTTTCCAGCTGGAAACCGTGCTCATGCAGGTAGCGGCTGAGCAGCGGGTTCTCTATGCCGCGATAGATCATCCCCTGGACAAGATGGCCGTAGTGTACCGGCAGCTCCACCGGCCCCGGCGCGGTAAAGGTTAAAGTTAACTGCATTTTAACACCCCTGGCATTATTCCAATAATAATCCTGCGGTTAATGCACATTACCCCCCAAGGATTTACGGATGGCCTCAATTATGGGCGCATTTTTTTTGTTTGGCTTATCCCATTGTCCTTCGCGATGCACTTGGTACCAATTTTTTAGCAACTGGGCAATCCTTTGCTGATCTGCTGAAGAAGTATCATCCGCCTGCATTTTGATCAACCACTTGGTTTTCAAGATGTTTAAGAACTTTTCGGGATCGGCATCATATTGATCCTTGATCATCTCTTCGGCAATGGGGCCGGATAAATGTGCCGGAATTGAGGATACCTCTTCCTCTTTCTGCTCTTCTTTGCGCTGAATTAGGGCCGTTCTCAGCTTGTTTTCTTCCTGCTCGCAGCGTTCAAAGCGTCCATAACCGACAGCAGTTTTGGCCCCGGCGCCTAAGTTTTGCAGGGCCTGATCAAGCCATTGTAAGACCTTTTCCAGGTCGGACTGGTTCTCCTCTGCGATATCTATTTCCCGGGGGGCCAGGGCAAAGAGAAACACCTGCTGTGCATCGACCGTCAAGAATGGAATGGGGTTGGGATCTTGCCAGTCGCCTGGCGCTTCGCTTCCACTGTAATATTTTTGATAGTGGGGTGTCATTACGTCAGCAGCCAGCTGGATGGGAGCAACGGGTAGAGCATCAAAGAAAATGATGCTGCCGGCGCCAGTGGGGCTCTCATTATTGCCCATTTCCTGCGAACCGAATATGCGGTTTATGTCATCTTTGGAATGCTCCAACCATTGTTCAACCCAGGCCCTGACCAGCCCTTTGAACGATGACCCGGGAAGATAGGGAACTCCCAGGGTGTGGTGCCAGGTCATCCCGTTTTCAATGGGATGGTTCAACCCCAGGCCGGTGGCAAAGCGCCAGGTAGTCCTGTAGCAGCGGAATTCTCCAGCCCTATCTTCAATTAGATTAATGAGGCGTTCTACTGCTTCAGATAGAAGGCTTCTGCTGCCTACCGGACGCTCGCTGATAGATTTTATCCACTGCATTTTGCCCCCTTCTTTATCTTTTTTCCCTTCTGTAATTTTCCAGTCCTTATCCCAGTGACTAAAAAACTTGTTAAATCTAAGCCCGGCATTGCCTTGATGGCTCTGCTTTATGAGGGGTTCACTTTTATGACTTTCAGATTGATAAAGTGGTAGGCGCACGTTTTTCCCCCCTTGCTAGTCAGTTTTTATGAATGCAACCGCGAATTTTTTATACCATTCCAGGTATGACAGCGCCTCTGCCTGCGCGTGCAGGTAGCTGTCGCGATCGCCTTCAGTAATGGCAGTGATCAAATCTTTACAGCCCTTGTAGGGGGCCATGGTGCTGTCCCGGCAAAGCCAGTCCTTCAAGGCAGCATAGATGGCTCCATGAGGTTCTTCCTGATTTCCTTTAGCCTGGGCCAGAAGGGTGGCCATGGCCTGTCCCAGGCCGTTGATGAGAATGGAAGCCGGGGCGCTTTCGGCATAGGACACGAATTTTTTCCTTTCTTCTTTGTCCTTGTACTTCTCATCAGCGTCTTTAATCCTTTTAAGGGCATGTTCGGCTCGTTTCTGTTGTAAAGTTTGCTTTGATTTTTTCATCTGTTTTCACCCCCGCCATCGATACAGCTTATCGCACACCATCCCTGGCCCACTGTTTCGTTGCCCCCAACCTGCAGGTAGGGATGTTGCTTGAACATTTGAACTAAAGAGTTCAGGGTCCCCTCTTCGCCGGGGCGGGCAAAAAGAAGGGTATAAAAGAGGCTATCGGGCGGTATAGTTTCTTCGTACCAAAGGTTTTGGCTTATTTTATTGTTATCCAGTTGATTCCGCGCGTTTATCGCCAGGGAGTACGTTGCAAAAAAATTAAATTCTTTATCATTTACGATGACGAGGTTATCAGCCAGGCGCTCTTTTACCGAATCGTGCTTGATCAGCGATTTGATTTCCTCGGCAAAGGATTCCAGCTTTGCACCAGCTTCTATTTCTAATTGGATGTCTTCGATATAGAGTCTTCCTTTTCCAACAGCGAGGGCTTTGCCATCCTCCAAGTTGCGTAAAGGTTGAAGATCAAATGACACGCCCGTTAAGCCGGCCAACTCGCAGTCGCGCTGGAAACGCTCCAGGAGATAAGGGCAGGTGACCCACTTGTAATGGCTGTTCAGGGAGCGCACCGGCAGCAACAGGAGGCGGCCGTCGGTGACGGCAACGGCGCCGGCCTGATTTTGAGTGCCAAATACTTGATTGAGATCTAAGTCTATTTTGTTACGCGTCAGATACTGTTCAGCGGTATCCTTCAGCGCGCCTTTCAGGCTGGAGCCAACTATTACCGGGTAATTGGTGGTTTTCTCGCGGGCGACCGGCAAATCGACGGTACCGCTAACCTGCCCGGTTCCGGGATGCAAACTGGTTTCCGCCAGCATTCCCATAATGACACTGGTCATATTTAATCAACCTCCCATTTACCAATTAATACTTGCCCGTAACCATAAGAGTAAGCTTCTTTGTCCCCAATATGGCTTCCATGCAGGGCTTCGATATTTCCTATATCCTCCGCCGAGGCCTCGAAAAACCAGGTGCTGCCGGGAGGCAGGAAAGGCTGCAGCGGGCGGGGCACCTGTTTTTCCAGATCCCAGCCGCCATAGAGATGAGGCTTTCCAATACAGGCGCTGACACAATTGCCGGGAGCCTTTTCGGGCCCCTCCAGTATGAGCTTCTTAAGCTGCTCCCTGCTGGTAGAGGAAGCAGGAGTGATTAGGGAGATAGTATAGCGCACCAAGCCATCTTCCGCCGGCTCGAGCTTGGGGAGCTCGGGGAGCGATCTTTGGTAATCGTCAGTGGTAATTAGGTTTATTTTCACCGCTGCCAGGCGTCCTTCACCGCCCAGGGGAAGGATCTGCTTCTGCAACGTAGGCCAATCGCCGGGGAGCCCGTCGACGATGACTCTTATCTTCAGGTGGTAGTCCGGCCGGATATGGACGATTCGGTAAAGGTTGTGATCTTCAGCGGTGCGAGTTGCAGCATCACGTTTAAGACCGATCCTCGCCTCTTCGTGCCATAACTTATCTTGGAAGAAAGCTTCATTTTTCGGTATGGGCTCTCCTTTTGCGACGGTGCTGTAGCCTTTCCGGGTAAGGTAGAGATTTTCCGGGGGGTAGGCTCCGTCCAGCTTTTCTTTTTTCTGGGGCAGGCGCACGTCCTGACCGAGGTCACAGTTATATTTTCCGCCGGGAACAAGGCGGGTGCTTTTTATCTCCCAGTTCGATGCAGAATCGGTTTCCATTTTTTTAATCAGGACGCTCAGCGGCGCTGGAAAAAGAGGCTTTTCATCCCACAATAGGTACGGCCCTCGCAGGGATAACATTCCCAGGCTGTCAGCATCCCCAAGCCCATCAGGCAACTTGCTTTTTTGAAGGGGGCGCCACCCCCGGGCTGTCGCCAGGGCAGTGCGGATGGCCCCCTGGAGCGTGCGCATGGGTGGGGGAAAATGGCTGATGATACGGTTATATCCACCTTCCCCGGCGTGAAAAGGCTGCCCGGAGCGAAAGAAACCGGTGTCGAGCAAGCTAAAATCCCAGCTCTGTAAAATCATTTTTACACCCCTTTCTCGACCAGGAATTTAACCAGGAATATGCTATTCAGGTATAGTCTTTTGTGGTCATATTGAACTACCCCTTCGGAATCTCTCCAGGCACGGCGGCATAGTTCGAGCAGCTTGCTCATTCTAGCCTCGGCTTCTTCACGGGTGGGCTTTGCTCCGCTCTTCATATACTCGGCAATGAGAATTCCCTTGAGAAGCGATTCCTCTTCGTTATTGCCAAGACCTGGGGGAACAATTTCCTCGTCAGAAAATATGGCGAGCCGGGTTTGAAGATTGTAGAAGAAGGTGTTGCTAAATTCGCCGGTCTCATTCCCCTTATCAAATCCTTTGCGGAAGCTTTTAACAAAATCATCAATCTTGTTCTCTTTCCCATCTGCGTATATAAAGCTGTCCCACGGTGCCGTCCAGGTGAGCACTTTGCCGGCGCCTTTCCAGACGGTGATGGCGAGGCTGTCCCGGCCGGTTTTCTCTTTGGCTACACTTGAAAGCAGCTGTTGTGCTTCAAGGTATACTTCGGTGAGCGGGGTATTGTAATGAGCATAGACGATGGCACCGGATATGGTGAACTGGTCAAAATTTTTGGTAACAAATACCTCTAAATATGCAGAACGCAGATTAATTGCAGTGATCAGCGCATTTTCCAGGGGCAGCAGGGCAAGGACGTCGTCCCCGCCAGCAAAAACGGTAACTCCGTTGCCGTCTTTAACAAGTTCGGGAACTTGAAGACTGAAATGGTTTAATGCGCTGCTGATTTCTCCTGCCCTGGCCGCATGTTTTTGCAAGAGAGCACCGAGCCGGTCTCCGTCCATCAGCAGCATGGCATAGAATGGTGAGGGAGGTTCAGGGAATTCTTTAAGTTTGTTAATTAGCTCCTTTCTTAATTCTTCAGTATGCGGAGCTGGCTCTGATGGCTTGTCCCAAAGGTTGGGGTTCTCAAGGGCTGCTTTAAAGAAACAGTTGCCCTCAAGGGCTGCAAATTCACGGGCCTGCGGGTGTTTGGCCAATTCCTTTTGAAGGTCCGGGAAGAGATCCGGGTTTTCGCGTCCCCTCACTTCAGGCAGGGAGGAGGCCATGATAGCATAATCGTGCGCCTTTACTGAATCATTCTTAACAGCTTCGCCAATCCAGTTAACTGCCGCGAGGTAGGGAGTGGATGGATAGTTGACGGGCACCTTGCATGGTATTAGCTCTGAAAGAAGGTGGGGGAAGAGCCGTTTAACCAGGGCGATGGCGCAGAGCCGTTCGTTTTCTTCCAGGTCATAATAAATGCCAGCCTGCTTTTGCTGCCGCATAGCATTCCAGAATTCATCCTGTTTTTCTGGTTCATGATTGCGCAGGTAACCGGAAAGCTCCTGGAGGTTCCCGAAAAGGGTGCACTTGTCTCCCTCCTCGATAGAAGGAATATGGCTGCGCCAGTTTTTACGCAGATCCAGGACAGCAGGGTCTTCCCCTATTATCCAGCTTATCTCCCAGAAATTATCTATTTGCCTTTGCCAGATATCTGCCGTGGAGCGTCCCAAGGCAGCCGGCCCGGCGAGATAACGGTCCCAGATATTTTGAGCCAATTCTGACCACTTTTCTTCAATAGCCTTTACACATAGAGCCGGATCGAAATTGACGGAAATCTCTGCCCGGAAACGGTTTGGCAGAGTGGCGGTGATAAGGTTAATGCGTTCTTGGCGGGCTATTTTCTGCCCGTTTCTGCATTCAACGATCGTCCGCAAGAGGGGGTCGTTAATATTATCCTTGTTTTTTGCAACTGCGGGTAGAATTAAACTGCCCTCATTTTCTAGAATCACCGCCATGGCCTGCCCGGCCAGGTAAGAGAGTAAAAAGGAACCCGCCCAAAAGTCGCGCGTCTTTCGCGCACGGGCGATAAAGCCCTGCACCGGTCCAATGGAGAAGTTTAAAATATTCATATTGCTCATGGCCAGACCACCACCTTGCTTTGACTAAATGCCGGGCGATTCATGAAATTGACGATATGGTTATAATCAACATTGCAGTAAACAGGTACCTTATGACGCCCGCTTGAGATTTCAACCTCTTCTTTTGAAGGAATAAAAACTGCCGGAAGAAGTGTAATCACAGTTGCATAGCTTCGCTGGTTTAGGGCATGGATATGGAAAAAAAGGGGGCTGGCACGGCGGTTATAGTCCTTGCCCGTGGGAGTTATTTCTATTTTATCCCTAGTAGACTTAAAAAAGTAATTGTGGGGCAGTCCAAATACTACCCGCTCCGGGTGTTTTTTTATTTGGTTCCCACGACAAAAATTTAACATCAAATCATGGTCATAGGAGAAATTTTGCTCTGCTTCCTTCCCGCCAGGCAAAACATGCTTGCCTTTGCTTTCCCGGCCGTAGCTTCGATAACTGAGCAATTCATAGCCCACACTATCTAGCAAATTCAGCGCATTGACCCCGGTGAGGGCGATCCAGACGCGGCTTTGACTGCTGAATGCGGTGTATTCGGGCCGAGAATCTTGATTATTACTAACGTTAATTTCTCTAAGCAAGGTCTGTAAAGAGATATTAAGCTCTTCGACTGTATCTGGAGCCTTCCAGATTTCTTCTCCATTGCAGGTTAAAGACTCAAGGGAAAGTGAGCCAAATCCTTTGCGAGAACGTGCGCCGGCTGCACCAAAAAGGCCAAGTGCCTGCAAGGTTAAAGGCAAATAGTGGACGGCGTCTTCAAGAGATTCTTTTTTTAAATGAATCCGTATGGTGAAACGGCCTCCTGGTTTCAAATAAGGGCGTACAGTATCACCCCTGGGGGATGTTACGCCGTACCCAAGGTAGCGTAATCCGTGAAGGTTGGGCCAGCTATCGGATTTTATTTCGGACAACCCTTCTTGATTCTGTATTGTCAAAAGAAAGGATGCTTGGTTTTTTGTACAGCCAAAGATTTTATTTTCAAGGTCTTGTACTTTCTCCCAATTTTGCAGCCGGGGCCATACAATTGCTCGAAACCAAAAGCGCAGCAATCCTTTGATAGATGGTGGGCGCAGTTCGGCACTGTCTTCAGGTTTAGCACCTCCTAAAAAGAGAGGTGTTGTAACCTGGTAGGTTGCATCCCAGTACACTGTGCTTATCCCTCCTTAATATAATAGTCCCGAACCTTGGATGCTCTCGTTATCGTTTCTCCCTCGCCCGTTCGCGCATGGCCTGAAGGTTTATAATTTCGGTGGTTTCAAAGCGGGGTGCGATCCCTTCGGCGACCGGGCGCAGCCGCAGAATTGAGGGAAAGTAGCCAGTCCTGCCGTGCAGCTGGGCCAGCATGGCCGCGGCACTGTAATTCAGGGAAGGTAAATTGATCAGCAACGGCCTGGTTTGCCAATCCTGCGATGTCAGCCCGGTGCGATCCAACATTGCCTCGACCTGCTGCTCGATGGGCTTGGCGGGGTCGATCTGGCTGTCGATATCGATCACTTCGGTGATATTTTCTCCGGCAAGCTCCTCGATTTTAGCTAGTTGAGCGTCGGTAAGCGGATGGGCAAAGTTAAGAATCTGCATGTTCAATCTCCTTTGGTTCCATCATTGTAAAATAGGGTGCAAACCGGGCAATCAAGACGCTGCGGTCCACGTTGTAATCGGGAAAGCCCAGCCATTCACGCAGCTTCTCATAAACGTTGCGCAGCTGGTTGGCCACGGTCTGCTCTTGCTTCTCCAGCCGGGCGGCGATGGTTGCATTGTCGAAACCGCGGCAGGCCAGTTTGGTGACCCGGCGCTCGGCGGGAGTCAGCCAGTGCTTAATAAATTCCCCCTGCCGTTTTTCTTCTGCCCGCTTCGTTAGCCGGTGATACCAGGCCAGCATCTCCCGGGGGTCGTCGAGCTCGGTCACAGCCTGCATCAGGGTGCCGGCTTCCTGCCAGCGCAGGACCGGAACCGGGATCAACCGGGTCTGCACCCTGCCGTTGGCGTGCAGATGGCGGCCGGCGCCCGGTTTCCATCCCTCTGTAATCAGGTACCAAACCCGGTCGTCAGGGCCAAACAGAAGCTGTGCTACGGTCATGGCCATTACTCCCATCACCTTTCGTCCGCCGGAGATGCAAAGATGAATGGGACGTTCCTTTTGACGGATCTGGCGTATTTCAGTATAGAGCGTCCGCAACAAGCCTCGCAGTTCCTCTTCACTCTGAAAATCTCTCACCGGGCCATGGGTAGTGGAGATTGCCTTTGCGTGAAAAGTGACACCAGAGTATACGGTACCTTTAAATTCACCTTCCAGGATAGCCAGAGCTTCCAGGATGGCTGGATGATCGGTGTAAAGAACGGTAACTTCGTTGATGTATTTTCCCTGCTTAATGAGAGAATCAAGCGCGATGGTTACTACTTGCGGTTCAACACCGAGGGTGGCGATCATTGCTTCAGGGTTGCCTGTTGGAGAGACCATCGGCATACCTCTCTTCGATAAATCTCTAGGATCATGAACCGGTTACGGCAATCCTTGACAAAAATAAATATATATAATAATCCTTCATTTGAAATCAGCATATCTATTATATCATTATTTTGGATTATTTTGCCGCTTTTTCGGTAATAAAAATTAATAAATCCACTCCTCACCGCCTTTTTTTATGCCGATCGACTTGCGCTCCGCATACTTCTGGTTGCCCAGTATGTAAAAAAGCAGCGAATCTTCATCTTCGCTGATCACCTGCTTAAGCTCGATGAGCAAAGAGCGGAAGGTGGCCTCGGTCAGTTCACCTTCCAGAACCGAGTTTTGTACCCACGTGAGGTAACGCCGGGAAATTTTTAAAACCTTGCCGACCCGTTTTACATTAATATCGTAGACTAAAATTACATACATCGTTATTATCCTCGCTTCATCTACCAGCGGGTGACAAAAGGCCGGTAGGGCTGTTCACCGATAAGGTGCTTCTCCAGCTTGTAGATCTCCATCCGGATAAGTGTCTGGTAGCTAACATTGCGTTTAAGCCGGCGGTGATAGAAGGTGCTCGCCAGCTTCTCTTCAAACTCCTGTATATAAAGCTTGCGTCCCTGCTCCTTTAAAAGGGTGATACCGCCGCGTTGTTCGAAGTTCTTCTTGCTCAGTATTTTTTTGCCGACCAGGCTGAAGAGAATTCGGTCAGCAATTATGGGCTTAAAAATTTCGGCAATATCGAGGTTTAAGGTAAACCGGCGGAAGTTGGTGGCATGCAAGAAGCCGATTCGCGGGTCAAGATGGGTTTTATAGATTTCTGTTAAAACTTTCATGTAAACAAGGGTGTTCCCGAAGCTGATTATGGCGTTGAGCGGGTCCTTGGGTGGGCGCTTGCTACGGCTCCGGTATTGAAAGTCTTCTTCGCCGATTATCTGGTTAAAGGAGGTGTAATAATGGGTCCGGGCGTTACCCTCGAGCGCCATCAGCTCTTCTATGCTGCGGGAATCGGCACATTTTTGAGAAAGATTGGCTATTGCAGAAAGCTGTTTCTGGACATCCTTGCCCCGGTTTTGGTAATAGCGTAGAACCTGCTGAATATTGGCCAGAGCACCGCCGACAAATTGTTTTGATAGTTGTATACGCTTTTTAAAATCAAGGTAATGCTCGGCCTGCTTCAAAATCATGTAGCCTGAATTATAATGCTCGCGGGGATAGAAGCTGCCGACATACTGACCGTGATAGCCAAAAAAATGCAGGATAACTTCATTTTCATGAGCGAATTCAAGGAACTTTTTATTTACATCTACTTCGCCGAATATGAAAATATCGCGCACGCCGGTAACCGGAAAGTAACGCTTGGCTTCTTCCGTATCCACGCAGATTGTATTGCCTTTTCTTTTTAAACGACCGCTTTGAAAAAGGTAGAGAGTTTTCTGCATACCCCTTCTCCTCCTATAATTACTAATGCCGGCAGGACCCAGTGCTGTTTATGCCCAGCACAGTTCAGCGTAAGCGCATTTGGGGCAGCGCCTGTTTTTATTCGGAGGCGGGGGCTGTTTCTCGTTAACCAAGGCGGTTATAGCTTCCTTAATCTCTGTGATTTGCTGGGACATAGCTTCATCAAGAAGCACCCGCTCTTTGCGCCGTTCTTCGGGAAAAAGCAGCTCACCTTCGGCCTCTATCCCCATTTCGGCCAGCTCGTGCAGATAGAAAGCCAGTTGTAGTTTCGCTGCCTCCCGGGCGCGAGAAGATTTTTTAACCTCTCCAATAACCAATTGCTTCTTGCCGCGGCGGATCAGGTCGAGGCAAAGATGGCCCAGGCGAATCTCTTTCTTTTCACGCCCATAAGATTGCTGATCAATCAACCGGCCCAGGGCCAGGTAGACGTTATCCTCATCAGGACAGATCTGCCTGGAGGCCAGCCACGCCTGGCGGGGGCAGACCGTGTAAGCCTGGACCAGGCTTCCGGTAACACGGATTTCGTTTTTCAATTCATTCAGGCTCTCTCTTAAGAATTAAGCTTAATGGTAATTTAACCTATCAATCGGCATGGGCCAAGGGCGCTTTATACCAGCTTTAATAGTAAGTTGTTACTATTGCTGTATTGAATGCAAAGGAGGGAATCTGTTTATGGCGCTCGATCTCGTTCATTACCCACTTGCGGGGGCCGACAATGGTAGCTCCATCAGTAATCATGGGGTTTTCGCCCAGCCTGGCAGGATTCATCCGGCCGGCTATTGACCGGACCTGCGCCTCCAAAGCTGCACCTTCTCTTTGCCGGGGCTGGAGCTCGGGAGGATAATCAGGGTTTACATTCAGATTGGTATCATGCGAAGCTATAATGTCATCCGCTTCGGCAACGGCATGTTTTATCTCTATAGGATCGTTCTTTTCTGTGTAGACTGTGGCGGTATTGCCTTTCAGCTAGAGGCTTGAGGGGCTTTAAAGCCCGTGAGGTTACTTGTTCTGCGGGGGTTGTTTGAGTTTTTCCTGTTCCTTCCGCTTCTTCTTCAGATTTTCTAACGCTCGGATGGCGTAGTCCAGACGGATGTCGTCCGGATCTTTCGAGGAGCTTCGGGGGATGTCCCCTTGGAACGTCATTTGAGTACGCTTCTTAGCTGTCAAAGCCTCCTTCCTTTTTCAGGATATAATAATTTTCTCTTGGGATCAATCCAATCTTATTGATAATGCAATGAGGTTCTACAAATCTTTTCCTATCCTCATAGCGCTCTAGTGCACGAGATGCTGCCTCTTCTGGCGGCAAATCAACATAGTGTAAATGAACCTCATAACCTGCTTTTTTGCTATCATAGTTTCAATTCCTCATAGGTGGGCTGAGAACGGAGTTTCTCCGCCGCGCAGTGGAACGACTTCGCAAGTTTCAATTCCTCATAGGTAGGCTGAGAACGCGTACAGGAGACTCATTCATCCAGGGAAGAATCAAGCGTTTCAATTCCTCATAGGTAGGCTGAGAACCGGAGACTCATTCATGCGTCTGGGAAGAATCAAGCGTTTCAATTCCTCATAGGTAGGCTGAGAACGGCGGCGGAACTGGCAGCGGCGATAGTGGGGGCGGCAGTTTCAATTCCTCATAGGTAGGCTGAGAACCTTTCCAGAGGAATGGATTAAGCGCCGGTATGCGTTTAGTTTCAATTCCTCATAGGTAGGCTGAGAACGACCGCCGGATCGATTACCCCGCCCGGCGGGAAGCGTTTCAATTCCTCATAGGTAGGCTGAGAACCAATGGCGCCAAATTGCTTTAAAACCGATTCGCTGGTTTCAATTCCTCATAGGTAGGCTGAGAACCTGGAGAGGGAAAGTTTGTTTTGCTCCATGCTAGCAGTTTCAATTCCTCATAGGTAGGCTGAGAACTGTGCATGTTATCCTCTTTTTATCCTTATCTTTTTGTTTCAATTCCTCATAGGTAGGCTGAGAACGGTCCCACAGGGACCGTAGAGTTGGGATGGGTGGCGTTTCAATTCCTCATAGGTAGGCTGAGAACGCAGAAGGCGGAGGTGAGAAGGTGAGCCTGGCAAAGTTTCAATTCCTCATAGGTAGGCTGAGAACACAGGGAAGAAAGGATCACTAGTGCGGCAATAAGGGTTTCAATTCCTCATAGGTAGGCTGAGAACCGGTTCTTTCAGGGTTGGCAAGGCTGCCTGGTCGGGTTTCAATTCCTCATAGGTAGGCTGAGAACTGCGAATACTGCGAACTTAAACAAGCAAACAAGCAGGGGTTTCAATTCCTCATAGGTAGGCTGAGAACGACGATGCCACGAGTTTCGAAAACGCCCGGGACTTGTTTCAATTCCTCATAGGTAGGCTGAGAACTCCCCCGATCTGGAGCTTAAGACGGAAAGGTTATTGTTTCAATTCCTCATAGGTAGGCTGAGAACGAACTTTATCGGTGCTTCTTTCTTCTTCGCTGCGTCGTTTCAATTCCTCATAGGTAGGCTGAGAACCAAGGCAGCACGCGCGGAGTGCCGCGGGCAGATGTGGTTTCAATTCCTCATAGGTAGGCTGAGAACCCTCCATGCGGCCCCCCCCCGGGGGGGGAGGGGCCGGAGGTTTCAATTCCTCATAGGTAGGCTGAGAACCACGAAATCCGCAGCATGAACTTGAAGGCTCCTACCGGTTTCAATTCCTCATAGGTAGGCTGAGAACGCGCCATTGTAGTCGCTACAGTACTGCGTTTAGTCTGTTTCAATTCCTCATAGGTAGGCTGAGAACAGTGCATCATTTTGCCTGTCTGCGTCGCGGTTATAGGTTTCAATTCCTCATAGGTAGGCTGAGAACCTCAAGCTCAGCAAAGAGCCCGGGCCGTCGCCAATTGGGTTTCAATTCCTCATAGGTAGGCTGAGAACTTTGACGGTCCCAGCACTTCGTGGGACGTGGTGGGTTTCAATTCCTCATAGGTAGGCTGAGAACTTTGACGGTCCCAGCACTTCGTGGGACGTGGTGGGTTTCAATTCCTCATAGGTAGGCTGAGAACCAGCCCGGTTTCGACATGCGCCATACTTTAATCAGGTTTCAATTCCTCATAGGTAGGCTGAGAACGAAGCGGAGATCGCTGCGCTGAAGGGGAAGATAGCGTTTCAATTCCTCATAGGTAGGCTGAGAACATTTTCCAGATAGCAAGTATAAAGCTATTGGGCCGTGTTTCAATTCCTCATAGGTAGGCTGAGAACGCTAAGAGATGGCAGGTATGTAATTATAGTAGGAAGGTTTCAATTCCTCATAGGTAGGCTGAGAACCGGGTGCTTCTGCTTTGGCAATTTTACGCCAATATAGTTTCAATTCCTCATAGGTAGGCTGAGAACGCGCCGAGTACGGGGACATTGTGTACTGGCTTCATGGGTTTCAATTCCTCATAGGTAGGCTGAGAACCCCATAGGCGAGATGTTTTACCGGGGTGTTCCGGGTTTCAATTCCTCATAGGTAGGCTGAGAACCGCCAACGGGCTGCGAAATTACCTGCTCGGCTCGGGTTTCAATTCCTCATAGGTAGGCTGAGAACCTGCCGGATCTGCTTCCCGTCTTCAGTCCAGCCTGGTTTCAATTCCTCATAGGTAGGCTGAGAACAAGTTCTCCGACTCGCATGCCAGTGTAAATC
>FZPS01000216.1_pt130 | contig 15431 bp, 12 predicted proteins | sample 1817821 | NCBI WGS metagenome assembly FZPS01 (sample SAMEA104158645, study PRJEB21678) | metagenome | place: Germany | collected 2015-04-21 | reverse complement strand
GAACGACTGGGTATTTAAGAACCTAAGAGGAGAGAAAGGCACCAAGGTATTGGTTAGTGTAGAAAGAAAGGGTAGGAATGGATTGATAGAGTTTAATATTACTAGGGATAAGATTCCAATCCTAAGCGTAGATACATGGTTTATGCTAGAAGATGACCTAGGTTATTTAAGACTTGATAGGTTTGCACAAAACTCGCTAAAGGAAGTATTGGACGCAATGAATGATTTAAAGTCCCAAGGAATGAAAAACCTTATCTTCGACCTAAGAGGAAATGGTGGAGGCTATCTAGACGTAGCCTTTAAGATATCCGATGAATTCCTTAGCGGAGATAAGCTACTAGTCTATACTGAAGGGGTTTCAATGCCGAGATATGACTATAAGGCATCCAAGAAGGGAGCTTTTGAGGAAGGTAAGCTGATTATTCTTATAGACGAAACTTCTGCCTCTGCATCTGAGATTGTTTCAGGAGCAGTTCAGGACTGGGATAGGGGAGTGGTTATTGGTAGAAGAAGCTTTGGTAAGGGATTGGTTCAAAGACCTTTCAATCTTCCTGATGGTTCTCAGGTAAGGCTTACAACCTCTCGCTACTATACCCCTAGCGGACGTTTTATTCAAAAGCCTTGGAACGACGGTGTAGACGAATACTATAAGGACTACCTAAGAAGATACCAACATAAGGAGCTTATTACTCCAGACTCTATTTCATTTCCTGATTCATTGAAGTATAGCACCCATAACGGACGTACTGTTTATGGTGGGGGAGGTATTATGCCGGATATCTTTGTTCCAATGGATACAGCAAGGGCTTCGGATTATTTAATCAACCTTCGCTCAAAGGGGATATTCAATGATTTTGCAATGAGGTGGGTAGATGATAATAGGGATAGCTTCTTGAAGAAACATCCTAGCTTCGAGGACTATAATAATGTATATCCAAAGCTTGGTCTAATGAAGGAGTTTGAGGCCTATGCCAAAAGCCAGGGCGTTGAAAAGAATGATATTAAGAAGGAATGGGTTCATTCTATGCTAGTAAAGGAACTTGGAAAACAGCTCGAGGATAGCGCTAGCCATTTTATTTCTTACGAATCCTATGCCAAAGACCTTCTTAATAATAAGGATATAAGAAAGGAGCTAATGGAAAGAGCAGAGCAGGAGGATGAGAAAATGAAGTTAATGACTGAAAAGTCAGATATATATATTGAAGCATCGCTAAAAGCAATTATTGCTAGAAATCTCTATGGCATTAAATACTATTATCAATCCATTATGCACACTGATGATGGGCTTCAAAAAGCCATAATGATAATCAAAGACGATGAGATTTATAATGATATTCTAAAACCCAAAAGCTAGGCAGTAAAATAGAATCGCATATTGGTTTACTCTTCTCGCAAAACAGAAAACTGTCTTCCGAGAAGAGTTTTTTGTTCTCCGAGTTCATTTCATTATTTCTTGCATAGTATATAAGCATTGCATTACCAAGGCTTTAATCTTTAGATAAAAGACCAAAAAGAGCATAATACAAGGTAGAAAACACCTTATTTGACAACGCTAACTCACTCTATAAAAATGCTAAGGCATTGCCTAAGGCTATTATCTCGTTATCTAGAACTATTTAGTCTTATATTGGAGGATATGAACGCTTACAGAAATAGCAATAACCAATAGTAAAATTCTAACCCATAAAAGACTAATCACGAATACTGCGCTAAAACCAATGGTAAGCCATAACAGGAATATGCTTGAGACCTTAACCCTTAAGGGTATTGATTTATTCTCTTGAAAGTCTAGGATATACTTGCCGAAATAAGGATGGTTGATAAGCCAATTATAAAGCCTATCTGAGCTTTTTAGAAATAGATAAGAGGACAATAGTAGAAAGGGTGTCGTAGGAAGAAGGGGGAGGAATACACCTATTATAGCAAGGCCGAAAGAGATAAGGCCAAGGATTTGTAAAACAATTTTCTTCATTATATATTAAAGCTTCTATACTTGTTTTCTATTTAGTTTTAATGCAGTTATCTTATTTACTATTCTTGGTAAAAGACCCTCTTAACCCTTGTTGATACTGAGGTAAAGACCTCGTATACAATGGTGTCTAGCTCTTTTGCTATATTCTCTGCAGGGTATTCTTCGCCAAAGATTATTATATCATCACCCTCCGAGACATCCAGACCAGTAAGGTCTACAAACGCCATATCCATACATATATTGCCAATTATGGGAGCAAGTGAACCATTTACATATACCCTACCTCTTCCATTCCCTCGTTTCCTTGGCAATCCATCAGCATATCCTATTGGAATAATCCCAATTCTTCTTTTCTCATTCCAAGAGCAAGCCCTGCTATATCCAACCGAATCATTAGGCAAAATCTCCTTAATCTGAGTAATATTAGTTTTTAGCCTATGAACATATCTTAGCTCATCGCTTTCCTTATTATCAATCCCAATCCCATACATTCCAATCCCCAGTCTAACCATATCGAAATGAGCCTCAGGGAATCTAGATATCCCTGCAGTATTAGAAATATGCCTAATTATCTTATAGTCGAAGCTATTGAGGATTATACTGCTAAGCTCGTCAAACTCCTTGATTTGCTCCCTAGTAAACTCATCGAACCCAGGCTGGTCAGCTGCAGAAAAATGAGAAAACACCGAACCAATCCTAAGTATTGGATTAGACTTAATTATATCGATAATCCTATAAATATCCTTCCTTTCTATTCCAAGCCTATGCATGCCCGTATCAAGCTTAATATGAATTATTATTGGCTCTATATTCCTTATCCTCTTATATTGGTTAAGGGCAATGATTATCTTATTAAGTATATTGATTGAATAAACCTCTGGTTCTAGGTTATATTGAATTATCTTTTGGATTCCTTCCTTTTTGGGACTCATTACCATTATTGGAAGCTTAATTCCATTATTTCTAAGCTCCACTCCTTCATCTGCAAAGGCAACTGCTAGATAATCAATATTATGACTAGCTAAGGTGGATGCTACCTCTACTCCTCCACAACCGTAGGAAAGAGCCTTAACCATGGCCATTAGCTTGGTTTCTGGTTTTAGTTTGGATTTAAAATAATTGGTATTATGAATTATAGCACTAAGATTAATTTCAAGCTGGGTCTCATGGGCCTTTTTCTCAAAAAACCTTGTAATCTCCTCAAACCTAAACTTCCTACTTCCTTTTATTAGGATAATCTCATTATGAAAGCCGCTTAGATTAGACTCTTTCATAAACTCATCACTCGATTTATATATCTCTTTCTCAAGACTAATCATTGATGAATACTTAGAAAAGCCGGGGCCAATACCAATTAGCCTATCTATTGACTTATTATTTAATATTGAATTAATAGAGGAATAAACCTCTTCGGGAGAATTATCTAAACTATGTGGATCAGAAAGGATTACAGTCTTCTTAAGGTCATTGCTTTGCTGTACCAAAAAGTCGAGGGCAATCTCTAAAGACATTATGTCAAAAGAGTAAGCATCATTGATAATGATATTATTATTAATGCCTTCCTTAAGCTCAAGCCTCATCTCAATTGGGATTAGCTCTTCTATCTTATGAGTTAAATAATCTTCTTCTATGTCCAAACAAAGACAGGCTATATAGGTATTAATGGAGTTTTCGATATTGGCCTTATCTGTAAACCTTATCCTAAATGAGCTCTGCCTACCATTATATATATATGTAATCCTAGTATGTCTATCAACCTTCTCAATTCTTTCTATTCTAAAACTTGCGTCTTCGTTATATCCCCAAGGTATAAGCTTAATCTTGTTATCCTTAAAGTAAGACCTTATTTCTTGGTCCAAATATCTATGGTAATTAGGGTAGATTAATATCTTTGAGTTTTGGAATAAGACGAGCTTTTCTCTTATCTTCTCTTCGATGGATGAGAAATGGCTTTGGTGGGCATCTCCTATATTAGTAAACACTCCTATATCTGGGCTAAGTATCCTTTCTAGATTAATCATTTCATTGGGCTTTGAAATACCTGCCTCAAATACTCCAACCTCACAATTATTACTAAGATTCCAAATAGAAAGAGGGACTCCAATCTGTGAATTATAGCTTCTAGGCGAATAACATAGCTTCTTCTTATCTCCAGCCACCTGCACAATCCAATCCTTTACTATTGTCTTACCATTTGAGCCTGTAATTGCAATTAGGGACTTATTGAAGGCTTTTCTTTTAAGGTAGGCAATATCCTGTAATGTCTTTATAACATTATCACTAAGAATAAACCCAGCCTTAGGGAATATGCTTATATCTATATCTGTTTCATTATCCACAACGAATACCCTAACTCCTTTTGAATAAAGCTCTGCAATATACTTATTGCCCGAATCAGAAGGGGTATTGATTGCAAAAAACATAGTATTATCTGCAGAGTTAAGCCTTCTGCTATCAAATAATAGGTCTTCGATAAGCATATCTCTTTGGATATACCCCTTGTATTCAATATTCAAACTATCTAAAATCTCAGCAATATGCATAGGTCTATATTTTCTACAAAATTAGAGTAAAATAATCATACAGCATAGATTTATATATTCTTATTCTTTTGCCCTCATTCTATGATGTTGATAACTAAGCTAATATCCTAAATAAATAAAATAAACTCCCAAATCCTTTATTATTTGAAGAAAAAATTGTAATTTTGCTTTCCGTAAGCCCGAGGTTTGGCCTTGGGGTATTAAATTTAAATTAAAAACAACCATTTAAAAAACATAAAGCAATATGGACGTAAAAAAAATTTTAGCTAATGTAGAAGCTAGGAATCCAGGACAACCTTTGTTCCTTCAAGCGGTTACTGAAGTAGTAGAAACTATTCAAGATTATGTAGCTGAACATCCTAAGTATGACGATTACAAAATAGTTGAAAGAATGGTAGAACCAGATAGAATCATTTCATTCAGAGTTGAGTGGGTTGATGATAATGGTGAAATTCAAGTAAACAGAGGTTATCGCGTACAGTTCAACAACGCTATTGGACCATACAAAGGTGGTATCCGTTTCCATCCTTCGGTAAACGAAGACTCATTAAAGTTCTTATCTTTTGAGCAAACTCTTAAGAACTCACTTACTACACTTCCAATGGGTGGTGGTAAGGGTGGATCAGACTTTAATCCACAAGGAAAATCTGCAAACGAAGTTATGCGTTTCTGTCAAGCTTTCGTAGCAGAACTTTATAGATATATTGGACCAGACACAGACGTTCCAGCAGGTGATATCGGTGTAGGTGCAAGAGAAGTAGGTTTCATGTACGGTATGTATAAGAAGCTTATGATTGAGAATACTGGTGTATTCACAGGTAAAGGACGTAATTGGGGTGGATCAATCCTTCGTCCAGAAGCTACAGGATTTGGTGCAGTTTACTTTGTTAGCTATATGCTTGACAAATTAGGTGATAGCATCAAGGGTAAAACAGTTGCTCTATCAGGATTTGGTAATGTTGCATGGGGTGCTGCTCTTAAGGCTACTGAACTAGGTGCAAAAGTTGTTTGTATCTCAGGACCAGACGGATATATCTACGACGAAGAAGGTATTTCAGGAGAGAAGATCGACTATATGAACGCGTTACTTCAAACTCGTAATAACGTAGTTGCTCCTTTTGCTGAAAAGTATCCTTCAGCTAAATTCGTTGCTGGTAAGAAGCCTTGGGAAGTTAAGGTTGATATCGCAATGCCTTGCGCTATTCAAAACGAACTTACAGAGGAAGACGCTAAGCAATTAGTTGCTAATAACGTTGGTTTAGTTTGTGAAGTATCCAATATGGGATGTACTGCAGAAGCTATCCATACCATCCAAGCAGCAAAGATTCCTTTCGCTCCTGGTAAGGCAGCTAACGCAGGTGGTGTTGCAGTTTCAGGTCTTGAAATGACTCAAAACGCAGCTCACTTAGGCTGGACAGCAGAAGAAGTTGATGCTAAGCTTAAGCAAATTATGTTAGATATCCATGATAACTGTGTTAAGTATGGTACTGAAGAAGGCTATTTTAACTACGTTAAGGGTGCAAACATTGCAGGCTTTATAAAAGTAGCTGATTCAATGATTGAACTTGGAGTTATTTAATATAATTCAAACGTTTATAATAAAGATAGAAGGTGTTTCGCAATTGTGGAACACCTTCTTTTATTTATAGCAATACTTGTAGTATATCAGGATTATTTATATATTTGCAATTGAATTAAAAACGGAATTAGATTAATGAAAAAGAGAAGTGTTTTTTTAGTAATATTATTGCTTGCATCGGGTCTTTACGCACAGAAGATTCCTTATATGACCCTAATTGATGGAAAAGCTAATAAGTATATGGACAATACGGAAATAACCATTGGCTCATGGAAGGAGTACTCCTATTATATGATGCACGTATATGGCGAGAACTCTCAGGAATATCAAATGACCATCCCTGATGCAAAGGTGTTTAAGAAGTTCTATAAGGTAAGTTTCATACCGCCGGGAGTAGATAACTCAAAGAAGATATATAATAATAAAGAGGTTCAGTTTATGATTAGGTCCTATAGCAAATACCCAATGGTAGGAGTTAGTTATGAACAATGCTTAGAGTATTGCAAGTGGAGGACGGAGGTACACGCCCTTAATCAAGAAGGCTCTAAGATGAGAATAGAGTTTTCTCTTCCTAGCCAAGAAGACTATAAGATAGCTGAGTTTCAGTCTAGGTTCTCCCTAAGGCCACCTCTTTCTGAGATGATTACAAACGAGGATGGTAAGCTTGAAGGAATAACAGATAATGTGGAAGAGTTTAGAAATGGCGTAATAGTTGATTATACCAAAAAGCCAATGGGTTTTAGATGTATTGGAGTAATTACTGAGAAATGAATATAAAATTAGAAGAGTTTGGAGTTCTTTCTCAATCAAAGAATAAGGAATTAGAAGATATAAAAAAGATTGAAGTAAAAGCGTTAGATGCTTTTAATCTCTTGCTTCAAAAAAGAGATATAAACCATATAGGCTGGTTAGACCTTCCTGATAAGATATCTCAAAAGCTAATATTAGATATTGAAGCAGAGGCTGATAAGATTAGAGAAAGCTCAGAGCTTTTCGTTGTAATCGGTATAGGAGGTTCTTATTTGGGAGCAAGAGCCATTATTGAAGCTCTTGAAACCAGCTTCCACCTTATTGATAAGAATAGAAACCATCCAAAGATAATCTATGCAGGACATAATCTTTCGGAAGACTATCTTTCCGATCTAGTTAATATCCTAGACCAATACGATTATTCGCTAACCATAATCTCTAAGTCCGGAACAACCCTCGAACCATCCATATCCTTTAGGGTAATAAAAGACCATATTGAAAAGAAATACGGTAGGGAAGGGGCTAGAAAAAGAATAATAGCAATTACTGATAGAGAAAAGGGAAGCCTTAATGCTCTTGCCAAAGAAGAAGGCTATAAATCCTATTATATACCTGATGATGTGGGAGGTAGGTTCTCTGTACTTAGTCCCGTAGGCCTTCTACCAATTGCTGTAGCAGGCTTCGATATCTCAAAGCTTATAGAAGGTAGCAAGATAGCTAGATATAACCTTATTAGTAATCCAAAGCCAGAAGATAACCCAGCCATTCAATATGCTATATACCGCAATTTCCTCTACGAAAAGGGATTTAGCATTGAGCTAATGGTTAACTATCTTCCTAATCTAGTCTATTTTAGCGAGTGGTGGAAACAACTCTATGGTGAAAGCGAAGGAAAAGAAGGCAAAGGCCTATTTCCTGCAAGTGTGACTAATACTGCAGACCTTCATTCTCTTGGACAATATATACAAGAGGGTAGGAGGGTCTTATTCGAAACAGTGCTAAGCGTAGAGACTCCTAACCAAGAACTTAGGATACCATCCCAAGAAGATAGCAAAGACGGGTTGGACTATATTAAGGACAGAAGAGTGAATGAGATTAATAATATTGCAGAAAAAGGCAGTATAAAAGCTCATTACCAAGATGGAGTACCAAATATTAGGATTGCTATTCCAAAGCTAAATGAATCAATAATGGGAGAGCTTATCTATTTCTTTGAGTTCTCTTGTGCAATAAGCGCTTATATCCTAGGAGTTAATCCATTCGACCAGCCAGGAGTAGAGATTTATAAGAAAAACATCTACGAATTACTAGAAGAACTATAATTCTAGCAATAATTAAATCATCATCTCAAGGATTAATTGATTATTAAGTTCCAATCCTTTACGGGTGGGGACTAGACTATTATCTTTCTTTCTTAAATAACCCTTTCTAATCATTCTACTAGATTCTTTTCTAAAATGATTAAGCATTTCCTTATCAAACCTTGATTCTACATGTTCTAGATTAAAGCCAATAATCCTTCTTGCATTAAGTATTATATACTCATTATATTTATCCATAGGGCTAAGCCTTTCTGTTTCGAAATAACTCTTGCCTCCATTAATCAACGACTCTATATATTCCTCAACAGATGGCTTATTCCACCTCCTGCTTACTCCATCGAAGCTATGAGCCCCAGGGCCTAAGCCCAGGTATTTCTTATTATTCCAATAATTAGAGTTATGAATCGATTCAAAGCCAGGCCTTGCGAAATTGGATAGTTCATATTGATATATACCATTATCGCCCAAGAAGTCAATTAGATAATTAAACTCCATAAGCTCTTCTTCCTCGCTTGGAAGCTCTAGCTCTCCCTTATTGTATAATTCCATAAACCGAGTATCCTCTTCCACAACCAAGGTATAGGCAGAAATGTGTTGAATATCCAAGCTAGTAGCTGTTTCGAGATTATATCTAAGCTTATCCATATTGGTCTTTGGAAGGTTATAAATCAAATCAATGCTTATATTCCTAAACCCTACCTGGTTTGCAATCTCAACAGCCCTAATGGCTTCTTCAGCACTATGCATCCTACCAATCTCCATAAGGTCATTATTATCAAAGCTCTGAACTCCGATACTAATCTTGTTAATACCATTAACTATCAACCCCCTAAGATAGTCCTTATTGATTTGTTCGGGATTGGCCTCAAAGCTTAACTCAATCACTCCATCGAAGGAATATGTATCTTCAAGCTTTCTAAGTACGGTCTCCACATCACTTAGGCTGAGTAGGGAAGGAGTTCCTCCACCGAAGTATATTGTTTGGATTTCTTTGCTTAATTCTTCCTTTCTTTCATCAATCTCAATAAGTAAGGCATTGATATAACCGTCCTTATAATCTAATTGAGTAGAAGAGAAGAAGTCGCAATAATAGCATTTCTGCTTACAAAAAGGAGTATGGATATATATACCTGACATTAGCTCTGACGTTTAAAACTAATCCTAATGGTAGTTCCCCTGCCAATGGTGGATTGCTTAACAAATATCTTACCATTATGGTAGTCCTCAATGATTCTTTTAGTAAGGCTAAGCCCTAAGCCCCAACCTCTTCTCTTGGTGGAATAGCCTGCTGAGAATATCCTCTTATAATACTTCTTTGGAATACCTTTCCCCGTATCTGATATATCGAGATGAATCCTATTCCCTTCTTCCACAATACCTACGCTAAACACGCCAACTCCCTCCATCGCATCAATGGAGTTCTTGCTAAGGTTTTCAATAACCCATTCCATAAGATGCTTGTTTAGAGGCAGTATAATGGCTCTATCATAAGGGAGAACGACCACGAACTCCACCTTCTTGGAGCTTCTAAGCTTTATATACTCCAAAGATGAAGTGATGATTGGTATTAGGTCCTGCTTTTCAAGCTCAGGAGTAGAGCCAATCTTGGAGAATCTTTGAGCAATCATCTCAAGCCTATGAATATCCTTGGAAATCTCCTCAGTCATTCCTTGATTATCAGGGTTAAGCTTAAGGTATTCAACCCATGCAATTAGAGAAGAAATAGGTGTACCCAATTGATGTGCAGTCTCTTTACTCATGCCTGCCCAAACATAGTTCTGCTCTGAAGCCTTAATGGTGCTAAAGAAATAATAGGCAATAAAGACAATGGTAATAAGTATAAGGACAAAGAAAATAGGGTAGTATTGAAGGGTCTTTAATATCTTGGACTTTTCATAGAAGACTATGGCCTTGGTTTGGTTTGGGAGAGTAATAGTAATTGGCTTATTAAAGGTCTCCATCCTTTTTAATATCTTACAAAGATTATCATTCTCCAAGTCTTTCTCATCAATATTCCCAAGAGCAAACACCTTGGTCCTATTGGTATCCGTAATAATAACAGGGACATTAATAGAGTTGTCTGCAATCTCAGTAATCAAGGATTTGGTAAGGTCTACAAGCACATTATGGAGGTCGGTATAGACCTTGGATTCGGTGTAGTATAGCTTAAATACCATGCCGTAAACCTCATAAACCAGTGGAGGATTTTGGGTGAAGCGTTTGTAGAGGTTACCCACCAGAACCTTATAGTCCTGAGGTATTTCCACATTTTGACTAAGCTGGATATTATTAAACTCATCTGTAATAATCAAGGGTATGGTTCTGTTCTCAGAAATAAACCTATAATGAAACACCAACTCTTGGTCCAAGGGCTGAGAAAGGATTATGGTATGGGCCTCAATAAACTGCTCAACCCTCTTTCTTTCCTCTTCTTTTACCTGATTAAAAAACCTATCCGTATGCTCCACTAGGGCAGCCTTTCGCGAAATTGCAGAAGCCCATATCTCAATCTTCTTCTTTTCGTCGGCCCTAAGCTGGGTGACCAAATTGTTTATAGCAAAAAGAAAATAGCCAATCGAAAGAAAAGCTATTGAAAAAAGGACCCATTTAAGCCTTATACTATGTATTATATTCTTCATAAAAACCTAGGCAAAGATACTATACTTAGGAGATAAAACGCCATATTATCAAAATTATTTGTCTGTTCGCCAATAATTTTGTAACTTTGACAAACTTAAACCACCAAATATTCGTGAGAAATGTTGGAGAAAATCATTAACTACATAGAGTTTTTCATATTGGATAGACGATATAGAACAACCAATAGAGTTAAGGAAATAGTAGGACTAAAGAATGCAAAATCTATCGGTTTAGTCTATTATATCGATGATTTTGATAGCGTTGAACTAATCAATGAATTTATTCTCGAATTGCAGAATTATAAGATTAGAGTCAATAGCTTGGGGATATATTCGACCAAACTCCTCCCAACATGGAGTCAAAAGACAATCAATAATTCCCTTGTACAAAAGAGGAAACACTTCAATGTTTTGAATATAAACTCGAAGTATGCAGTTAATTTCATCGAAGAAGACTTCGATATTCTAATAGACTTCACATTAAAGGATGATTTCTTTTCTACCTATATCTCCGCATTATCCAAGGCAAGGTTTAAGCTAAGCATTGAATCAGAACTTAAGCGGAAATACTTCGATATGCTTATAAATATCAAAGAGCCCGCACTTAAAGACTTTATAACACAATTAAAACACTATCTAAAAATAATAAACACTTAAACAAAATGAAGAGTAGATTTCAAGGCACAGGAGTAGCGTTAGTCACTCCTTTTCACAAACAAGGGAACGTAGACTTCACCTCCCTAGGTAAGCTAGTAGAACACGTAATCCAAGGCGGAGTAGACTATCTTGTATGCCTTGGAACCACCTCAGAAACCATTACATTGGGTACGGAAGAAAAGAAGGCAGTATTAAACTTTATAATAGAAGCCAATAATTCAAGACTACCCATAGTAGCTGGGATAGGGGGGAGCAATACATTCGAAATACAAGAATCATTAAGAGAGTTCGACCTAAGCAAGGTAGACGCCATACTCTCAGTAGCTCCATACTATAATAAGCCCCAACAAAAAGGTATATACCAACACTTTAAGGTGATTTCGGAGTCCACCTCCAAGCCCATAATACTATATAATGTCCCAGGCAGGACATCCTCCAATATCAATGCAGAAACAACCCTTCAATTAGCAGAAGAGTTTAAGAATATCGTTGCAATAAAAGAAGCCTCAGGCAATTTTGACCAAGGAATGGAGATTATCAAACATAAGCCTAAAGACTTTCAAGTATTATCAGGAGACGATGCCCTAACACTACCATTAATAAGCGTAGGGTTTACGGGAGTTATATCAGTAGTGGCCAATGCCATTCCTAATCAGTTCTCCAATCTGGTCAACCTTGCAATGGAAGGAGACTTCACAAAGGCTAGAGAGCTTCACTATAAGCTACTTGAGTTCTCCAATCTAGTCTTTGAAGAAGGTAATCCATCGGGCATTAAGTCGGCATTAGAAAGCATGGGAATAATCCAGAACTATCTCCGACTACCGCTGGTAAGAACATCCAAATCATTACATAATAAGATAGAGAACTCAGTCAAAGAGATTTTTAAAGGTAATTTACCTGTAAAATAAATTTATTAATCATTCAAAACCCAATTAATATGGTAAGCTATAAAGAATTAGGCCTAGTTAATTCAAGAGAATTATTCAAACAGGCATTTGAAGAAAAGTTTGCAATACCAGCATTCAACTTCAATAACATGGAACAAATGCAAGCAATTATCCAAGCTTGCGTAGAGACCAAGAGTCCAGTAATACTACAAGTAAGCTCAGGAGCGAGAAAATACGCCAACCAGACCCTGCTAAGATATATGGCACAGGGAGCAGTAGAGTATGCCAAAGAATTAGGACATAATATTCCAATCGTACTCCACCTCGACCACGGTGATACATTCGAGCTATGTAAGTCATGTGTAGACTTTGGATTCTCATCAGTAATGATTGACGGATCACATCTAAGCTTCGAAGACAATATGGCACTCACCAAGCAAGTAGTAGACTATGCACATCAGCATGATGTTACGGTAGAGGGAGAGCTAGGAGTATTGGCAGGAGTAGAAGACGATGTTGTAGCAGAAGAAAGCACCTATACCAAGCCAGAAGAGGTAGAGGAGTTTGTAAGTAAAACAGGAGTAGACTCATTGGCCATTTCCATAGGTACTTCACATGGAGCCAATAAGTTTAAGCCAGAGCAGTGTACAAGAGACGAAAACGGTATCTTGGTACCACCGCCACTACGTTTCGATATTTTGGAAGAAATAGAAAAGAGACTACCAGGATTCCCAATAGTACTTCACGGTTCGTCTTCAGTACCACAAGACCTAGTAGCAGAGGTCAATAAGTATGGTGGTAACCTCAAGGATGCCATTGGTATACCAGAAGACCAGCTAAGAAAAGCAACCCAAAGTGCAGTATGTAAGATTAATATCGACTCAGACGGACGTATAGCCATGACGGCAGCCGTTAGAAAGGTATTAGCCACTCAGCCAGAGGAGTTTGACCCAAGAAAATACTTAGGCCCAGCAAGAGAAAGCCTAAAAGAGCTTTATAAGCATAAGATTATAAACGTGCTAGGCTCCAACAACAAAGGCTAAGCCAATAAGATAATAAATCATCTTTTAATCATAAAGCAACCTCATTGAATTGAGGTTGCTTTTTTCATATCCATACAATTCCATTCCTTACCTTTCTCTTCTTAAATCCGCACTATATTCCATTAATCCTATACATTGAACTTTTAATCTCCGACAAGGATCTCACTGAGATGCCATGTCAGACCCCTTCACATGGCATCTTAAGGGTCGTGACATACCATCTCAACCTAGCTGACATGCCATCTCAATGACTGTGACATGGCATGTCAGTAAGTGTGACATACCATCTAAACAAGATTCTTCTCGAAAACTATTTGATTAAAACCTTATCGTAATTGATTAAAACATAGTTTCGATAGAATAATAAGATAAATCAAATAATACTCTATATCTTTGCGTTCTAACTAGTAGAAGTTCGAAAGAATCAAAATCTAAATGCAATGAAAAGACTGGCCCTATTCATATTTATTACATTTTTATGCAATCAGTTTATTGTAGCTCAGGGAGATATAGAAATCAATGTAGACGATAAAACAAAGATTTATTCCTACGCAAAAACTCATCTTAAGCCTTTGATACTTACTGACTACGACAATAAGGACAATCTTTGGATAAGTTTCTTTGGCGGATATAATGATAGCATATACACCTTTCACCTTGATGATAACTTTAATGTATTAAAGAAAATAACTAATAATCGAAGAGAGCATATTAACTTTAAATTTAATGACAAGTATTATGGACTTAGACATTCATATTACAGCAATACTAATTATATTGATTCAATATTCTTCTATTGTAGTGACTCAACTGGACATAATTTAATAACAAAACTTATCAGAACAGACCAAGATGATGATTATAAATTCTTGACTGATTTTGTTACTGCTTTCTTTAGCGGCGAAAAAGAGATTGTAATTCTAAACTATAGCGATGTATTGTTTTCTCCTCAAAGAACATCCCATATTACAGTTATAGACACATTGGGAAATGTTCTAAACTCTAAGGCTTACGAGTGGGAACCTCATAATTATTCTTTTGCAATAACTGGCATGGTAGAATATGATGATGTATATGGTTTGATAAGAAAATCAATATTACTTGAGGAGGATTTTGATTTGTTTTATATTGATAAACAAACATTGAATATAGTTGATAGTGCAAAGTTTGATAAGGATTTTTTACCGCTTAATATCTTTCGCATCAACGACTCTATATATGCGTCGGGTAGTGATGAAGAGGTTTATTTTGATGGCAAAATATATCGCATTATCAATATCATCAATATTAACTCCTTAGAAGTAATTCAAACCAAGATACACTTAGATGTAAATGAAGATTTCTCAGAGCTTTATATTCCGGAGTTTGGTAGAAGATTGGACTTTGCAAATCCAGACTCAATTTACTTTTGCTACTTTGTTTATAATAAGGCAAAGGGTACTAACCATATTGAAATCTCTAACTTTAATATTAATGGGGATATTAATTTCAGATATAAGATTGATTATAGTCCTTACGAATTATTCAAACAAATCAATGGCATTAAGGCTACGCAAGATGGGGGAGTTGTAATTGTATGTGCGCTTGCTAGTTCATGCTGGGTTATTAGATTCAATCCAACAGGACTAGTTAACCTAACCAATGTTGAGACGGGAGAGAGGGAGTCGATTAGGGTTTATCCTAATCCAGCCAAGGACTATATCGAGGTGGATATTGAGGCGGAAAGGTTTTCTTCTTCTGAGATTGAGCTTTTCGATATGCAAGGAAGGATGGTAAAAAAGGCTAAGCTGGCTGGAAAGAAAGGAAACAGGATAGATGTTTCTTCTCTCCCTTCAGGGGTCTATGTTTTGGGAGCAAAGAATGATGACGGCGTTATGCGTAAAAAGATTATTAAGAACTAAGAAAAGGAATCTTCAATATACTAATACCGCTTGCATTGCTCTGAGAAAGACTTTCAAGCGGTATTTTCTTTTTCTTTCTTTAAAAACAAAACGTAGGGTAATATGTAGACAGATAGACATCTACACAGAAAAAATGAA
>FZPS01000049.1_pt35 | contig 15442 bp, 13 predicted proteins | sample 1817821 | NCBI WGS metagenome assembly FZPS01 (sample SAMEA104158645, study PRJEB21678) | metagenome | place: Germany | collected 2015-04-21 | reverse complement strand
TTTCGGTGGTAATGCGTCTATGGGAACCACACGTTTCCATTCCGAACACGAATGTTAAGCCATAGACGGCCGATGGTACTTGGTGGGAGACTGCCTGGGAGAGTAGGAGACTGCCGAATTTTAATAAGGCGCCATAGCCAAGTGGTAAGGCAGAGGTCTGCAAAACCTTTATCCCCAGTTCAAATCTGGGTGGCGCCTTTTCATACTATCGCGGAGTGGAGCAGTCTGGTACTCGTCGGGCTCATAACCCGAAGGTCGGTGGTTCAAATCCGCCCTCCGCAATTTATTAAAAAGCATGTAAGAAATAATAATTTCTTACATGCTTTTTTGTTGTGTGTTTAGTATGGGTGCAATCCATATCTGTTTTTAGTTGAGATAAAAATTATGAATTAATAAGTTCACTATTTTTGAAATTATTAAGAATAAAGTTTTTAAAAGCAATGGTTGCAGGAGAATGTTGTTTAGATGAAGATAAGGCCATAGCAGTAAACGTTTTGATGCGAGGATGGATAGGAATCATTTGAATATGCGAATTTTCATGTCTTAGAGCCACTTTTGATGTTAGAAAGGAGACTCCCATTCCTTCACCAATAAGTCCAATCAAAGTATCTATACTAGAGCATTCGCATACAATGAGAGGGTTAATTTTATGCTCATTAAATACGGAATCAATTGTTTTACGCATACTACAGTGTCCTGTTAACATTAACATGCGCATATGTATTAATTCATTTAAGGATACAAATTCTCTTTGGGCAAAAGGATGATTATTGTTGACAATTAACATAACACAATCTTCAACAAGAGGATAAAAATTAATGAATTGAAGTTTATGATCATCTTGAGAAGAAATAGGGTTTAAAAAAGCAAGATCTACTTTGTTAGAAAGAAGTAAAGGAACTAATTCCTCGCTCCAGGCTTCAATAAATTCAATTTTAATACTTGAATATTTATCTAAAAAAGCAACAATATGATGGGTTAAGCCTAATTGCGATAATGTTGGAAGAATACCGATTGTTATATTTCCTTTTTCTAAGTTAAGGTGTTTTTCCATGGCTAAGTTAAGGTTATTCCAAGCTTGAACAACTTGTAATGCATATTCAATAAAATCTTTTCCGGCACTTGTGAGTACAACAGAACGTGTTGTTCTTTCGAATAAAATTAATCCTAATTCTTTTTCTAATTTACCAATTTGCTGAGATAAGGTAGGTTGAGTAATAAATAATTTTTCAGCAGCTCGTGAAAAATTTTGCTCTTGAGCCACTTGAATAGCGTATTTCAATTGACTGATCTCCATTGCATATACCTCCTCGTTAGAACTATAGGATCTACAAATAAATCAAAAAATATATCAGAAAAATTTAATAAAATGTAGATTTAAACATGGGTTTTAAAAGATAATATATACAATAATACTTATAGGTGTTATCTATAAATACTATTGTATATTACTATTTCACAAAAATCAATCTGGATGATAGAATAAAATCAATAAAATATATAAATTATATTTCGGAGGAGGATGTGCTATGATGTATCTAATTGAACCAACACAAGAACTGGAAGGTAACGTAAAAATTCCTGGATCAAAATCAGGAACGGCACGAGGAATTGTTTTAGCATCACTAGCTCAAGGAGAGTCTAGAATATATAATCCGATGCCAGGCATTGATAGCTACTCTATTATTGATTGTTGTAGAACACTTGGAGCAGAGATTGATTGTTCTAGTGATGATGAATGGATTATCAAGGGTATAGGTATGGATTTAAAATCACCAAGTGCAGTCCTTGATGTAGGAAATTCAGGAACAGGATATTATATTTTGACAGCTATTGCATCCCTTATTAAAGGTCGTTCAATAATAACAGGTGATTATCAAATTTGCTACCGGCCTATTAAACCATTACTTGATGCCATTAGGCAATTAGGTGGGAAGGTAATTTCAACAAGAGATAATGAATTAGCACCTTTAATTATAGAAGGACCTATCAAAGGAAGTGGTGAAGCTGCTCTTCCAGGAGTTAATGTTCAATGGTTGGTAGGTTTACTGCTAGCGTGTCCAAGTTTAGATGGTGATACTAGAATAACAGTAGAAAATTTAGGAGAAAGACCGTATGTGAATATTACAATTGATTGGCTAAAAGCAGCAGGTATAACAATAACAAATAACAATTATGAGGAATTTATTATTCCAGGTAGACAAATATATCAGCCATTTAACAAAACAGTTCCCTCTGATTGGTGTGGAGCAACTTATCCAATGGTTGCAGCAGCAATTACGAACGCAAGAATAAAATTAGAAAACATGGATATCAATGATCATCAAGGTGAAAAAGTATTTGTTGATATTATTAGAGAGATGGGAGGAAAAGTAGAAGTTATTGATGAGGGACGTGGAGGAGTGATTATTGAAGGTGGACATGAGCTCCGTGGAATTGAAATTGATTGCCGAAATATGCCTGATGCTATACCAGCATTAGCTGTTTTGGGTTGCAAAGCTAAAGGAAAAACCGTTTTAAAAAATATTCAGGCATGCAGGCTGAAGGAAACGGATCGCTGCAAATCCATTAAAGAGGAATTAACAAAAATGGGTGGAAAATTTGAAGAGACGTATGATACTTTAACAATTTATCATTCAGAGCTTAAAGGTACACGCTTAAGTGGGCATCATGATCATCGTATTGTTATGGCATCGACTTGTGCTGCTTTAATGGCGGAAGGAAGTACTTTAATTGATAGTGCAGAATTTGTAGGGGTTTCTTTTCCGAGATTTTTTGAGGAAATGACAGGTATTGGGGCAAATATTAAACGATTACGTGAAGAATAAATAAAATATTAAAGTTTATCTATGTCCATGATTGTAGAAAAACAATGGAGAGGGATGTTTGTATGAAAAGAATGAGTAAAGTTATATTTACTTTTGTTCTTGTTTTAAGTTTGGTATTGTCATTGGCTGGTTGTTTCTCATCTAAAACAAAAGAGGGGACAAGCACGAAGCAATTGGTTGATACGAAAAATGAAAAAGAAAGAAGCGGAGAGATTAAACGTTTTACAATTGGAACAGCAGGAACAGCAGGAGCTTTATATCCTATGGGGGTTGCAATGGCAGAATGTATTTCTAATCATGTAGAGGGGTTTTCAGCAACAGGTGAGGCTACAGCTGCTTCTGTTGAAAATTTAAGAAATCTTCATAATGGAAAGCTTGGATGGGCAATTTCTCAGACTGAAATTGCATCTATGGCTTATTATGGAAAAGGCGATTATACACAAAGTAGATATGAAGATATTCGAGCTCTTTACTCTACTATCTATAATTACCTTCAAGTTTTTGTTGCGGGGGACAGTCCCATTGATTCAATTGAAGACTTTAAGGGGAAAATCATTGGAGTAGGTGCCGCGGGTAGTGGCGGAGAGATGGCAGCCAGGGCACTTTTAGAGGTGTACGGGTTAACATATAAGGATATTAAACCACAATTTATGCCGGAATCAGAAGCTGTTAGTGCTTTAAAGGATGGAAAAATTGATGGTTTTATAGCAACGCACCCATTAAAATCAGCTGCGATGGTGGACCTAACGACATCAATGAAGGCTAAGCTTCTTCCTATTGAAAAAGATGAATTTTACAAAGAGAATCCTGCCTATAGCCGATATACTGTGGAGGCAGGAACATATAATCATATAGATCAGCCAATTGTTATTCCACGTTCTAGAATTATTATGTGTACATCAACTAATGTTGATTTTTCAGATGAAGATATTTATTTAATGGTAAAAGCAATATGGGAAAATAGAGATGAATGGGCAAATTCCAATGCTTCGGTTGGGAGTCAAGTTATACTAGAGACAGCATTGGATGAAATTGACATACCACTTCATCCAGGAGCAATTCGTTATTATCAAGAAATAGGAATGGAGATTAACCCATCCCTTATACCAAAAGATTAAACTGTAGAGGACTAGAACAGAAACGATCTACTTTTGAGGTCGGTTTCTGTTCTGATATTTAGGTAGAAAAAGTAATTTTAACAAAGGTTTCTTTCTATAAAGGAGTGGATATAGATGGTAGATAGTGAAAGAGGAAGTAATAAATATGTAATTATAATTATAAAAGCAATTTTTATATTTTCACTTTTAGGGTCTTTATTTCACATATTTATTGCATATAATACTTCCATTAGTGTAATACAGCAGCGTGTATTTCATCTTTTTCTTCTTATGTTTGTGTTCTATTTATATAAGTTATATGATGCACTTCATAATAAAAAAAAGAATATCTTTTTCATAAGTCTGTTAGCTATTGTTACGGTTATTGTAGGTTTATATTTTTTATATAATACTTCTATGACAATGATGATGCAGAGAGGGATTAGTGGTCCTAATTACTTGGATATTTTTATGGGTGTTATATTAATTATTCTTGTGCTTGACCTTACGAGGCGTACTGTTGGGTTAGCTTTAACAATAATAGCTATTCTTTTTATTGCTTTTGCTGTTTTGGGGCCTTACATGCCATCAACAATTGCTCACAAAGGTTATGATATTTCTTACATTACGAATTATATTTCATGGACTATGGAAGGTATCTTTGGTACTTCTATAGGAGCATCTGTATCTTTTGTTGCATTATATATTATTTTTGGAGAGTTATTAGATACATTTGGAGCAGGAAAGTTTTTTATTGATATTGCTTATGCAATGACAGGAAGGATGAAAGGTGGGCCAGCAGAGGCAGCAGTGGTATCAAGTGCTCTTATGGGTTCAATTAATGGAAGTGCAGTTGCTAACGTAGTAACAACAGGTACTTTTACAATACCACTTATGAAAAAAGTAGGTTATAAGCCAGATTTTGCAGGGGCTGTGGAGGCTGTAGCATCGACGGGCGGACAACTTCTGCCACCAGTCATGGGGGCAGCGGCCTTTGTTATGGCTGATATGACGGGTATTTCCTATGCAAATATCATTATAGCAGCTATTATTCCAGGCCTTTTATATTATTTAAGTCTTGGTGTTTCTATTTATTTAGAAGCAGATAAGCTAGGATTAAAGGCAGAATCGAAGGAGGATCTTCCGGATATTAAAAAGGTCCTAAAAGAGGGGTGGTATTATGCTCTTCCGATTATTATGCTAATTATTGCGCTGTTAGGAATGGGATTATCCGCTAATTATGCAGCTATTTTTGCTATAGTTGTACTTTTAATAGTTGGCTGTGTTAAAGAAATAGTAGTTGATAAAAAATTTCCAGTTAAAAAAATTGTTGATGCTCTTGTCAATTCTGTTAAAACAACCATTCCGGTAGCCATGGCATGTGCTTGTGCGGGAATTGTGATAGGGATTGTGAGTATGACTGGTATTGGGGTTAAGTTTACACGAATTGTCTTTGAACTCTCTGGTGGGAGTCTATTTCTAATGCTTGCTATGATTATGTTAGCATGCATTGTTATGGGAATGGGACTTCCAGCGACAGCAGCTTACGTAATAGCAGCTACAATTGGTGTTCCACCATTAATAGAGGCGGGTATTACTCCAATAGCAGCCAATATGTTTGTATTTTACTTTGCTATAATTTCTTTTATTACTCCACCTATAGCAATAGCTGCTTATGCAGCTTCTGGTATAGCAAATTCAAACTCAATGAAAACAGGTTTACAGGCATTTGCTTTAGGATTGTCTGGTTTTATTATTCCTTATGTATATGCTTATAATCCAGCGTTATTGATTATTGATACAGGAGTAGGAGAAACTCTTTATATTACTGTACTTACTACAGCAGCTGTAGTGTTGATGGCCATTGCAGTAAGCGGTTGGTTGAGGGGGCAAGTGCCTCTTTTATTGCGTTTCATATTGGTGATTAGTGCAATTTTGATGTTTGTACAAGGAAACAGGATTTTTGATATAGCAGGCTTAATATTGGGGGTAATTACTAGTATTTTTATCATCATAATGAATCAAAAAAAGTATTATAAAAGGCAGGAGATAAGTCATGACTGAGCCAATGTCATTGCTTCTTTCTGGAATGGCATTTGGTTTATCCATTGGAATAGCACCTTCTCCCTTATTAACATTGGCAATTACCCAAACTATTTCATATGAATTGAAAGAAGGAATGAAAATTGTACAAACACCTCTTATAACAGATATTCCACTCTTAGTTATCAGTATATTTTTGTACTCTCGTATTCAAAATGCAAATTTTTTTCTAGGAATTGTTTCTATATTAGGAGCCTTGTTTATAGCTTACTTGGGATACAAAAATATTAAGACCAAAGGTTTTGATTTAAATTGTCAACAAGTCGGTGCTAAAAGCATAAAGAAAGGTGTAATTACAAATTTACTAAATCCATATCCTTATATATTTTGGTTTACTGTAGGTGGACCTATTGTTGTAAGAGCATTGACAGATCATGTTATTAATGGATTTGCTTTTATTGTTGGATTTTATTTAGTTTTGCTTATATCTAGAATTCTTATTATCATTTTAGTGGATAAATCAACAAAACTGATAAAGGGTAAAGCATATCTTGTGGTAATGAAAGTACTTGGTTGTATAATGTTATTATTTGCAGCACGTTTTTTTTGGAAAGGTATTAATTTTTTTGTATAAGATAGGATACTATCAATTTCTTTATTGTTTGGAGGAGTATATAAAAGGCATATAAAAAAAGGGAGAAATTCTCCCTTTTTTTTTTACGCCATGCGAGGAATATTGTTCATACAGTGTATAATTTCGGCTTCAGATGGCATAGCCGGAATTGCACCCATCTTAGAAGCGCAAATGGCTCCTGCTGCATTTGCAAACTGAGCAAAATACGTTATTTCTTCAATGCTTAAATCAAGAAGCAATCGATTGGCACGAATAATTTGATATAAAAAAGCACCGAAAAAACTATCACCAGCTCCTGTTGTATCAATGACATTGGTTTTATAAGTTGGAATTTTTTTTATTTGGTTTTTAAAGACTACAATGCTTCCGTCAGCTCCCAATGTTACGATGATAAGGGGAATTCCCATACCCACTAATTGAGCAATACCTGTTTGAATGTTTTTGGTTTGTGTTATTAACTTCAATTCTTCTTCAGATACTTTTAAGATTTGACAAAATTCTAGGCCAAGTCTCATACTATCAATTCCATATTGTTCAGAACTCCATAAAAGTGGTCGCCAATTTGGATCATATGAAATAATTTTATTTTTTTCTTTTGCATATTCCAATGTTTTTAAAAGAGTGCTGCGACAAGGTTCTGTTGTTAACGATAATGAACCAAAATGAAAAATTTTACAATCCTCAATTAGTTGAAGATCTACTTCTTCAAGTTGTAATTGTGTATCGGCACCAGGACGACGAAAGAAAGTAAAATCTCGTTCTCCATCTTCATTGAGTGTGACAAAAGCAAGTGTAGTATCAAAATTTGGATCTAAAATTAAATTACTTGTACAAACATGATTTGCTTCTAATTTCTTTTTGAGAAATTGTCCAAATTTATCCTTACCTACTTTGCCGACAAACGACGTTTTTAAACCTAAGCGGGCTAGTTGAACAGCTACATTTGCTGGAGCCCCACCCGCATTCATTTGCAATAAAACGTCACTTCGTGATGGAATAACAACAGGAGAAAAATCAATTAATAGTTCTCCTAAGGTCAAAACATCAAGCACATGACCAACTCCTTAAGTGAAGTATATTATTTGTATTTCTATCATTCCACTATTATTTCATGATAGGAAACAGAAATATTTCCTGTAAAAGTAATTTTATTATATGGAGAGTCTGGGTATACAACTTGTGAAAAATTGCGTAGACCACCGTCAACAAACATTTCAAATGAGCACACATCAAATAAAATATCAATACTATATTGTCCATCTTGTAGTCGCGAGATAGACAATGTACTGTATTCTTCTCTTGCAAATACGTCACTAAAATCAACAGTACCTGCTTTAGATCGATCAATGAAAATATTATTTCTTTCATCAATTCCAAAAGTAAGTGCTTGCCCTTCAGCGTTTGTGAAAGACATAGAAAATGGATTTTTGCCGTTAATGTGTAAAGCAAATGTTTCACTTTGTAAAGAATCCCCGGAGGAAATTAGGGTTTTTGAGGCAATATACTCTGCCCAATTTACAGGCTTTGAAACAAGTCGATACCCATATTGTTTTGTTTTTACAAGAGAAAGTTTACGAGGAAATGTCATCATACCACAATAATCATTTGTAGGTGTTTTATCAGCATACTGCCAATTGATTCCCCAAGCAATCAATATGCGCTCTTCTGTATTATGATAAGTTACACCAGCATAACTGTCAAATCCATCATCGATGTATTCAGGTTGTTGGAACGAATGATCTGAAAGAAAAGTATTGCCATCATATTGACCAATAAAGTATTGTGTTCGAGACCCTCTATCTTCTACAGGCATTCCCATGCTGACTAATAAGATCCATTTAGTACCGTCTTCTGTTTCAAGAGGAAATAAGTCTGGACATTCCCATACTCCCCTAGCATAGTTACCTTCTGGACCAAATTCACCTGATTTTTCCCAACAAATTAGATTTTCAGAATTAAAAAAATGTACACGATCGCCAGCGGCCAGAACCATTCCCCAGCAATTTTTAATAGGATTCCAAAATACTTTAGGATCTCGAAAATCTTTGATTTCAGTATTAGGGATAACGGGGTTATTTTTGTATTTAGTAAAAGTTATGCCATCCAAGCTATACGCAATACTTTGTTGTTCGTACTTTCCGTGATGTGTAAACATAGCAACAATAGGCGGGATGTTTTCAGAGCCTAGCTTTGAAGTATTATTTTTGTCATAAACAGCGCTACCAGAAAAAATATATCCAAGATCATCAGGATATAAGGCAATGGGAAGATGCTTCCATTTTATAAGATCTGTGCTTATGGCATGGCCCCAATGCATAGGTCCCCAAATAGTATCATTTGGATAATGTTGATAAAATAAATGATATCTTCCGTTTTCATATACAAGTCCATTAGGATCATTCAGCCACATTTTTTCAGGTGTAAAATGTAAAGCGGGTCGAAATGTTCTTTTCCCTTGCGTACTCATAGTAGATTCCCTCCTAAATAGTATAATCAGTTAACTTATATTAATTAACTGAGTTAATTCTTATAATTTATAGTATCATGAAAAAAGAAAAAAGTAAATAAAATTATTTTTAAGTAAGATAAAAATAAGTATAAATTAACTTAAAAATATAAAGAGTTAGTGTTAATTCACAAAAGAAAATAGAAATAAAAGAAAAGAAATAGTAAAAATGATAAGATGATATTGACAACCAAGTTAACATATGCTAATATTTAGTTAACTTAGTTAATCAATAAAACAAATTACTTATTAAATTGGATGGTGAGCGACATGATGGGAGTTAATAAGGGTACAAATAATGAGTATGTTTCTAATGTGAATCGTTCATTGATTATACAATATTTAAAAAAAAATGGGGTTTGTTCTAGAGCGGAATTGAGCAAAGCTCTAGGTTTAACAGGAGCTTCTATTTCCAAAATTATGACTGCTTTAATTGATTCTGGGATTGTCGAAGAAATAGGATATATTGAGGGAAAGAAAGGAAGGCGCTCCATAGGTTTAGCATTGAAGACTAACTTGTATAAGGTCATTGGAGTAAAACTTTCAAGGCGTTCTTTTTCTGTTGGTGTATTTGATATAGGTGGTACCATTTATGATCATTGCTCCGAACAAATTGAATTCGGAAGTCAATTAGTAGATGTATTTGAACGTATTAAAAAAGCGATCAATAATTACTTGGAACGTTATGAAGATACAGTTGTAATTGGAATTGCAGTTCCAGGTCCGTTTAATAAACGTGAAAGTGAAATTTTACTTATGACGGAAATGGATGAATGGGTTAATATTTCACTAAAAGAAGCTTTTGGAAATACGTATAAGATTCCTGTTATTTTTGAGCATGATGCTAATGCGGGAGCACTAGCAGAATGGTGGTTTGGTCCACACCAAATAAAAAGTACTGGTACCATGGTACACTTTCTTGTTGGAGAAGGGGTTGGTGCAGGAATTATTTCAAAAGGAAATATTATTTCTGGAAGTCAGGGAATTGCAGGAGAAATAGGGCATATTAGTATAGATGTAAATGGCAAACGTTGTTCGTGTGGAAATTATGGATGTTTAGAAAAATATTGTTCTTCACTTGCATTTTTAAAACATGTGAAAGAAGAGTTAAAAACAAAAACATCGTCACTAAGCAAAATTAATTTCTTAACTGTAGAAGATGTGTTTCAAGCAGCAAAAAATGGAGATGAATTAGCAATTACATTCGTAAAAGAAGTGGCTCAATATATTGGTTATGGTGTTGTAACGCTTGTAAATGCCTATAATCCGGACATCATTGTAATAAGTAACATTATGACCCAAGGGGGAGATCTTTTGTTAGATGAAGTGAAACAAATAGCAAAAGAACGACTTCTTGACAATATCTATAAAAATACACAAATTATTTTTTCAGAATTTTCTTCTGATCCAACGTTATTTGGTGCAGCAGCAGTAGCAATTGACCGAGTCTTAAATCAACCTTCGTTGTTTTTAAAAAATATAGGGGGGAATTAATATGTTGAATACTCGTTCGTTGGGCCTCAAACAAAGAAGAGTTAGATCAGTTTTTTCGGGCAAGATGGTTTTAAATAATTGGCAGTTATATACTTTCTTGTTACCTGCATTAATTTGGCTCATTGTTTTTATGTATGTTCCTATGTATGGAATATTAATTGCTTTTAAAGATTATAAAGTCAAATTAGGGATTGCAGGGAGTCCTTTTGCAGAACCATTGTTTAAATATTTCAACCAATTTTTTACAACTAATATAGCAGTAACGGCTATTAAAAATACATTGACATTAAGTCTAGTACAATTGCTTTTTGGTTTTCCGTTTCCGATTATTTTTGCTTTGCTATTAAATCAAATCCGGAGAGAAAAAGCAAAGAAGTTTATTCAAACTGTTTCTTATGCACCGTACTTTATTTCAAATGTTGTCGTTGTAAGTATTTTAGCAGTTATCTTGGCCCCTAGCAGTGGTTTTGTCAATCATCTTATTGTAAAGTTAGGTTTCGAACCTATTTTATTTATGTCACGACCAGAATATTTTCGCCCTATGTATGTAATTTCAGGGATTTGGCAATCGATGGGATTTAGTGCCATTATTTACATTGCGGCCCTAGCAGGAATTAGCCCGGACTATTATGAGGCAGCCATTGTTGATGGAGCAACTAAGTTTCAGCGTATTTGGTATATTGATATTCCTCTTATTATGCCTACAGTTATTGTAATGTTTATTTTAGCAGTAGGAAATATTATGTCAGTGGGTTATGAAAAGGTATATTTGATGCAAAACGGAATGAATACTTCAGTTAGTGAAATTATATCAACATATGTATATAAAACTGGATTATTAAATGCCCAATATAGTTTTGCTACAGCAGTTGGATTATTTAATTCCATTGTGAATTTTGTTTTACTTGTTATAACGAATACAATGGCAAAGAAGTTTTCAAATATTAGTATATTTTAATAGAGGGGAGGATATGAGTATGAAAGGTAAGAAAAAGTTAACATCGATTCCATCGAGTGCGGCGGATAAAATATTTGATATGCTGAATTTAATTTTCATGATTATGATTTGTCTTGCTATTGTCTATCCATTGTACTATGTATTAATTGCATCTTTTACAGAGCCTCATATTGTGAATAGTGGGAAGTTATTATTATATCCAGAGAAAATTTTTTTAGGTGGATACCAACGTATTTTTAACTATTCTCCTATCTGGCAAGGGTACAAAAATACTATTATTTATACAGTTGTTGGTACAATAATTTCACTTGTTGTAACCGTTCCGGCTGCTTATGCTTTATCAAGAAAAGACTTAGTATTCAGACGCTTTCTAATTTTTTTATTTACATTCACAATGTTTTTTAGTGGAGGTTTGATTCCTCTTTATTTGGTTATTCGTGGGCTTAAAATTTATAATACAATTTGGGCAATTGTTTTACCATCTTCAGTTTCGGTTTGGAATTTAATTATTTGCCGTTCGTTTTTTGAGTCAAGTATTCCCAACGAATTATTAGAAGCAGCAAGGATAGATGGTTGTACAGATTATGGCTTTTTCTTCCGCATCGTTTTACCCTTATCGTCTACCATTATAACTGTTATGATTTTGTTTTATTCTACAGCAATGTGGAACTCTTTTATGAATGCGTTAATGTTTTTAGGTGATGCAGATAAAATGCCACTTCAGGTTATTTTACGAAACTTGATTTTAGTCAATCAAGCTTCTAATTTAACGGTGGATGCTTCTGAAATGATTATGAGACAAAAATTAGCAGAACAATTGAAATATGGAGTTATTGTTGTAGCAGCTTTACCTTTACTTGTGTGTTATCCGTTTTTACAAAAATACTTTGCAAAAGGAGTCATGGTAGGAGCGGTAAAAGGTTAAATAAATGTTTGAGTTGATTTAAAAAGCAAATTGCTTTTTAATATAACAAGTTAATTTAAGGAGGATGAATGTAATGAAGAAAAAAGTTTTATCGATTATACTTGTAACTATAATAGTTGTAAGTGTAATTGGAGGATGTAACTCAAAAGATAAAGAATCAACATCGACTCAAAACAACTCTCAAATTAACGATGCAGACGGAACTTTGGATATGACTCAAGATGATAATATTAATTTAGATGGGACTATGCCGATTATAAAAGATTCATCAAAGTTTCCACAAATGAAAATGCTTGTTGTTAATCCACCAGACAGAACGAAAAAAATTCGTGATTTATTACAGGTTCAAAGATTAGAAAAGGAAACAGGGGTTATTTTTGAATGGCAAGAGATTCCTACAGAAGGTTCAAGTGAGAAAATTAATCTAATGCTTGCAAGTGGTGATTTGCCAGATGCATTTTGGAATGGAATTACAAATGAAATGGCTGTTCAATATATGAATCAAGATGTTTTTATTCCTACGGAAGAACTAACAGAAAAATATATGACTCGTTTAAAATCAGTTTATGAAAAGCGTCCTCAATATAAGGCATCTGCTACAGCTCCTAATGGGCATACCTATGGTTTCCCATATATAGAAGAGATGTATGGTTTAGTTTTAACACCAGGGCCTTTTTTGATAAATACAACATGGTTGGAAAAAGTAGGGAAAAGCATGCCGACAACCGTGGACGAATGGGTTGATTGTTTGCGAGCTTTTCGTGATGCTGGTGATCTAAATGGAAATGGTATTGCAGATGAAAAACCATATGCTGTTGGATTAGGTTCAAAAGATTTGTTTGGATCCTATAATACATTTTTACAATTTACAGGTGCTTTTGGTTGTGCTAGCACAACAGGTGGAATGCCACAAGATTATTTTAGAATTATTGATGATAAGGTTGTATTTACAGCAGCAGATGAAGCATACAAAGAAACGGCAAATTTTTTCAATATGTTAAACAATGAAAAATTAATTGATCCAGATTCATTTTCACCGGGAACAACACCTTCCGATCCATTATATTTAAACACATTAAAAAATGATGTGGCCCAAATAGGTTCTTTTGGTGTGTGGGCACCCATTAATCAAATTCCTGTTCGGGAAGTTTATGAACAATATGCTCCCCTACCAAGATTGTTTGGGAAAAAAGGAAAAATGGGCCATAAACTAAATTTTTCAGAAATGCAAAATACCAGTATGATTACAATTACAACAGAATGTAAATACCCAGAAGTAATGGCGTTGTTTGTAGACTACTTATTTGAACCTGAAATTTCAATTACAACAAACTGGGGAGCCGTTGATTATGTTTATAAAAGAGGTGATGATGGTATTCTTCACTTTGATTTAGATGAAAATGGACTGATGATTATGAAAGATGGATATACAACATTTGGAGAACTTCGTTCCAATAGTACGCCAGCTAGAGGGGCTATGGCTGTCCTAAATGAATATTATGATACCGTTGCAGATTATACTTATGATGCTATTGATTTATTGGCAGCACAAAAGGTCAATGGCAAAGATGAAATATTAGCAGAGTACACATCGGTTCCAAGAATGTTGCTGACAGTAGATGAGCAAAGTAAAATTTCTCAAATTCAACCTCAAATTTTTGATATTGTAACAAAATATACATTGCAATGGATTTTAGATGGAAATGCAGAAACAACTTGGAATGAATATTTATCTGATCTAGAAAAAGCAGGTTTATCTGAAATTACACAAACATTTCAAGGGGCTTACGATAGGTACTTGGAAAATGTAAAATAACAATTTTTAATTATACATAGGCAGTAACACATTTTGTAGGGGGGCATATAATGTAGTAGAGTTAAGGATACTCATCCAAGTTTTGGACATGTCCTTGGTTCTACCATAAATGTCAATCTAAAAAGGAGGTTATTGACTATGTCCGTAGAAAGATTATGTGGAGAAGAATTAATGTTAACCGATGATCTATTATTAGAGACAGATTTGTTGGGGCAGAAAATCCAGAAAATCAAGAAGAACAGAAGGAAGACTGGTGGCCACCATCATCAACTCCATGTGAAAAATGTTTAGCAATTAATCAAGCAACGAGACGATTATTTGGGGTTAGAGATACGGTTGTTCCTACTTGTGAATGCTTAGACATCTGTGTTCAAAACGTTCGTCTTATTTGTACCCGAAATTTTAGTCAAACCATTAATTTAGGAAGTGCAATGGGGTGTCGTGGAGGCAATTGCGTCCTTCCTACTAGTTGTAGAGTTGTTGTACTTTGCCATCCGAACGGCTTTTACCAGATTGTAGTGGAGTTCATGTTAGTGTTAGGGCAATGGTTGTATTTGAAGATGCCAGTGGAAATCCCACTTGTTGTGTAATTCTTAATGATATTGAGTTTGATTGTACTAGTTTTGTTCGATTTCCTAGTGGAGCTACTGTTTCAGGAAACGCTTTGAGGAATGAACTTAAGATCATTGATGGATCTTGTGTTGTAGTTAATCTCACATGTAGCTTATCTTCTGACAGGAGAACAGCTACTGTTTCCGGTACCATTGTAGATAAGTTATGGAAAGAAGAAAACTTGTGGATTGAAGGTATTCTTCCGTATCCTCAAAGTATCACAGTCAAAAGAGAATTTCCTTCTCCTCACGAGATTCCAGAATGTCCATCTCCAGCCTAATCAAGATAAGGATAGTTGTATCAAAAGTAAAAATAGGAAAGAAAGAGCTGTCGATTTAAATCGACAGCTCTTTCTTTTTTCTATCCAAAATAAAAACAACAAATTCACAAAAACCGAAGCATAAAACTCAAGGAATATGTCATAATGCACATGAAATAATTTAAAGCATTCAAAAAGTTGATTTAAACAAAAAAACAAATAAAAAACAACAAAAAATAAAAAAATAATAAATAAAGCAAAAAAATGTAT
>FZPS01000090.1_pt373 | contig 15444 bp, 31 predicted proteins | sample 1817821 | NCBI WGS metagenome assembly FZPS01 (sample SAMEA104158645, study PRJEB21678) | metagenome | place: Germany | collected 2015-04-21 | reverse complement strand
CATATGCAAGGGCCTGTCGCCTGGCATGTAGGTCTCCTTTTTTCCCTAATGTTATCATCTTTTCTGTAATCCTTTTTAGTTCCTTAGCCCTAGTTTCAGTAGTCACTATTTTACCGTTTTGCAGTAAAGACGTAACTTGATTCCTGAGCATTGCCCTCCTGTGACCGGATTCTCTCCCAAGTTTTCTGTAACCCACGTAAATCCCTCCTTATTCTTCTGATTTCTTCAATGAAAGGCCAAGGTTGGCAAGTTTCTGTTCTACTTCTTCAAGTGATTTTTTACCGAGATTTCTAACTTTCATCATATCTTCAGGTGTTTTTTGTATTAATTCTTCGACCGTATTTATGCCTGCTCGTTTTAAGCAGTTATATGAACGAACAGATAGATCCAGCTCTTCGACGAGCATTTCCGTTATTTTTTCAGTTTCATTTTCTTCTTTCTCAACCATTATTTCAACTTCATCCGCTTTATCAGTAAGTTCCACAAAAAGCATCAAATGCTCTGTTAGTATCTTTGCACCTAAACTTGCAGCCTCATCTGGTTTTATAGTTCCATTAGTCCAGATTTCTAAAGTAAGTTTATCATAGTCTGTTCTCTGCCCAACTCGTGTATCTTCTACATGGAAGTTTACACGGCGGACCGGGCTAAATATAGAATCTACCGGGATTATACCAATGGGCTGCCCTGGTTTCTTATTCCTTTCAGCCGGCACATAACCTCTGCCCCGCTCTACTGTCATCTCCATGAAGAGTCTTCCGTCAGCATCCAGTGAAGCTATATATAGTTCTGGGTTAACTATCTCAATATCTCCGTCATGGATTATATCCCCGGCTGTAACTTGCCCTTCACCCTGGGCTTCTATCCTTATAGTTTTTTGTTCTTCACTGTGCAGCTTCATGGAAAGCTGTTTTAAGTTCAATATTATTTCTGTAGTATCTTCGACAACACCAGGCAGGGTCGAAAATTCGTGGAGTGCGCCTTCAATTTTTATAGTTGTTACAGCAGCACCTGGAAGAGAAGAAAGAAGCACCCTCCTTAATGAGTTGCCAAGCGTAGTACCATAGCCTCTTTCTAATGGTTCTACAACAAACTTAGCATAGGTATTATCATCGGAAGTCTCAATACACTCTATCCTTGGTTTTTCAATCTCAATCATTAAGTAACCCTCCTTTTAAGAATATAATCTATTGAGGGTGATATTAACAAAACCACTACATAAAATATTCTTACTTAGAATACAGTTCAACTATCAAATGTTCTTCTATTGGAATGTCGATATCTTCCCTTGAAGGTAATGCTATTACTCTAGCTTCCATAGCTTCAGAATCAACTTCCAGCCATGGAGGAGCCGTTTTTTCAGCTGCAAACTCAGCTAGTTCTTTAAACTTATCCAGCTTTTTACTGTCATCTTTCACCGCGATAGTCTCACCTACACGTACCTCGTAAGAAGCTATATCTACTTTCTTACCATTCACGGTAAAATGACCGTGGTTTATAAGCTGTCTGGCTTCGACTCGCGAAGAAGCAAAACCAATACGGTAGACTACGTTATCAAGTCTTGTCTCAAGGATCCTCAGAAGGTTTTCACCTGTAACTCCTTTTTGCTTATCTGCTGTTTCAAAATATCTTCTGAACTGACGTTCTAATACTCCGTATATCCTCTTGGCTTTCTGTTTTTCCCTTAATTGCAATCCATATTCAGACACCTTTTTTCTTGACTTGCCATGCTGACCCGGAGCATAGGCTCTTCGATCTATAGCGCACTTTTCAGTATAGCATCTTTCGCCTTTAAGATAAAGTTTCATGCCTTCTCTTCTGCACAATCTGCATGAAGGTCCTGTATATCGTGCCATAGCCTGTAAAACACCTCCATTTTTATCTTAATCATAATATTTATAATATCATACCCTTCTTCTCTTAGGCGGTCTGCAGCCATTATGAGGAATAGGGGTTACGTCTTTTATTGAATTTATTTCTAATCCTGCCGCCTGTAGAGAACGAATTGCAGCTTCTCTGCCGGATCCGGGGCCTTTTACAAATACCTCAACACTTCTCAATCCATGCTCCATTGCTGCTTTTGCCGCTGCTTCCGCTGCCATTTGTGCAGCAAAAGGGGTGCCTTTTCTGGAACCTTTGAATCCAACAGTTCCCGCACTGGACCATGATAAAGCATTTCCAGCAGGATCTGATATTGTTACTATTGTATTATTAAATGTGGAATGTATATGAGCCATCCCTTTTTCAATATGTTTGCGTTCTCGCTTTTTCTTTGTCTTCTTTATGCCTTTTTTTGCCATAATCCAATCCCCCTTTCTTTATTTGCCTCTCCTTACCCCGACAGTTTTCTTAGGCCCTTTTCTAACCCTGGCATTAGTTCTTGTTCTTTGCCCCCTTACAGGAAGCCCTCTTCTATGCCGTAAACCGCGATAACAGCCAATTTCCATCAAACGCTTAACATCCATCGAGATTTCTCTTCTAAGGTCGCCCTCTACTTTATAATTTTTGTCGATAACTTCTCTTAATTTTGTAATCTCTCTTTCCGTTAAATCTTTTACCCTTGTATCAGGATTAACTCCTGCAATTTTCAATATCTCGTTCGCTCTGGATCTTCCAACACCAAATATATAGGTTAACGCGATTTCAACCCTTTTATCTCTAGGTAAATCAACGCCCGCGATTCTAGCCATTAAATTAACACCTCCATTTCAGAATATTAGCCCTGCCTTTGTTTATGTTTAGGGTTCTCACAGATTACCATGACTCTTCCTTTACGCCTTATTACTTTGCATTTCTCACATATGGGTTTAACTGATGGTCTGACCTTCATAATGTGATACCTCCTTCCACTGCTGCTATACATCACTTATACCTATAGGTTATTCTACCCTTTGTCAAGTCATAAGGAGAAAGTTCAACGGTAACCTTATCACCCGGCAAAATTCTTATATAATTCATCCTAATTTTACCTGATACGTGGGCTAAAATTTTGTGACCGTTCTTTAATTCCACCCTAAACATGGCATTGGGCAGTGTTTCTAAAACGGTTCCTTCCAGCTCAATAATATCTTCTTTTGACATAAGGTTCAATCAACCTCCTTATTATCTCCATAAAACCGGGTGTCTATACATAATTTTCCAATGGTGTTTCGTATCTCACTGTTTTTTATAGATTCCCCTTGCTCTAATTTCTTCTTTAGCTCATGGGCAATTATATTTGTTTTTTTAATATGTTTAAGCTTTTTCTTTTTCGCATTTTCTATCTTTCTTAGGTCCCCATCTGCTATCATAACATATTGATCATCGATTATATCTACGACTATAAAATATCGGCCCCGGTCCCTTCCCGCAGTTGAGTACACTATTTGACCAATTTTAATTCCTATTGCCAATCGGCTCCACCTCCGTAATTGAATGCCTGTTTTTACATGGCAGTTAAGATTTCGGGATCACTGTCTGTTATGGCAATAGTATTTTCATAGTGGGCAGAAAGGTTCTTGTCTCTCGTTACAACAGTCCAGTTATCTTCTAGTGTTACCACATGATATTTACCTGCATTAACCATAGGTTCAATAGCAAGCGTCATGCCCGGTCGCAGTTTAGGGCCCCTGTTCGGTGGTCCAAAATTAGGTATTTGCGGATCTTCATGCATGTTCTGACCTATACCATGACCTGCATAATCCCTAACTACTGAAAACCCGTTAGATTCTATATATATTTGGATAGCGTGTGATATATCTGATAATCTGTATCCAGCCCTAGCAAATTCCAGACCCTTAAAGAAACTTTGTTCGGTTACCTGAATAAGCCTAAGTGCTTCTTCTGACACATTCCCTACCGGAATTGTTACAGCAGCATCTCCTACATAACCGTTATAAACAACACCTACATCTATACTTATTATATCTCCGTCTTTAAGTACTCGGGATCCGGGGATACCGTGGACTACTTCTTCGTTGATTGAAGTGCATATACTGCCTGGGAAACCACGATAGCCTTTGAAAGCCGGTATCGCATCAAAACTCCTAATATACCTTTCTGCTATTACATCTAACTCTTTTGTTGTAATACCCGGTTCTATAACTTTTTTAAGGGTTTCAATAGTTTTTGCTACAATTCGGCCGGATTCTCTCATACATTCTATCTCACGTTGGGATTTCAAGATAATCATTTTAGATACATCCCCTTATTGCTCCTTTTAAATCTTCGAAAACTTCTTCAGCATCTTTATTACCATCAAGAGTGATTAGTATATTCTTATCTGTATAATATTTTATTAAAGGTTCAGTTTCTGCCCTATAAACTTTTAGTCTCCTCTCTACAGTTTCCCTTGTATCATCATCACGCTGTATGAGTTGACCTCCGCACAAGCCGCAGATCCCTTCAATTTTAGGCGGATCATATTTAATATGGTAAATAGTGCCGCACTCTTTGCATACCCTCCTACCGGTAAGCCTTGAAATCAATTCTTCGCTCGGCACTTCAATATTTATTACACAGTCAAGCTTTAATCCCATCTCTTTTAGAGCATTATCAAGAGCCTTGGCTTGGATCTCTGTCCTAGGGAATCCGTCTAACATGAACCCTTCTTTGCAATCTGATTCTAACAGTCTCGTTTTTACTATTTCTACTACTATGTCGTCAGGAACCAATAATCCTTTATCCATATATTCTTTGGCTTTTATGCCTAAAGTTGTTTGTTCCTTTATATTCTTCCGAAAAATATCTCCCGTTGATATGTGAGGAATATTTAATTCCTTAGACAACTTTTCGCTCTGGGTTCCTTTACCTGCTCCCGGAGGACCAAGAAACACTAACCGCAATTTAAACCCTCCTTTTATTTTAGGAAACCATCATAATGACGCATCAACATTTGAGCCTCTAACTGTTTTACTGTCTCGATTACTACCCCAACTACTATAAGTAATGCCGTACCACCAAAGGATATATTCATTTTAGTAATTCCAGTAAAAATATACGGCATTATAGCAATTGCTGCAAGAAATAACGCACCTGCTAAGGTAATGCGGCTCAATATCTTTTCTATATATTGAGCAGTAGGTCTTCCGGGCCTTATGCCTGGAATAAAACCTCCGTATTTTTTGATGTTATTTGCTACGTCAGCAGGATTGAAGATTATAGCTGTATAAAAATAAGTGAAGAAAATTATCAACAGCGCATATAGAACAGCATATACCAATCCGCTTGGTTCTAAAAATCGGGCTATACTTGTTGCAATTTTGCTGTTTGGGAAAAATCCTGCAATAGTACTTGGGAATAGTAATATTGACATTGCAAATATTACCGGTATAACACCTGCTTGATTGACTTTTATCGGGATATTGGTGCTCTGCCCACCATACATCTTCCTCCCTACAACCCTTTTAGCATACTGTACGGGGATCCGTCTTTCGGCTTCATTCACTGCTACAACTCCGGCAACTACTAAAATTGCAACCAAAGCAAATAAAACTATTGTAATAATATTTGCCGAACCTATTTTAACCATTTGATATAACTGAAACGCTGTTAAAGGCAGTCGAGAAACAATACCCGCAAAAATGATCAGTGATATACCATTGCCTATACCTTTATCGGTAATTTGTTCACCCAACCACATTAAAAAGGCTGTGCCGGCAGTAAGACTTATAACTATAACAGCTATAGATATAAAGCCTGTATCTATAACAGCAGCTCTGAAACCTGCACTCATACCTATAGCTTGGATAAGAGCAAGAACTACAGCTCCGTATCTGGTATATTTAGCTATAATCTTTCTTCCGGCTTCTCCTTCTTTTGAGAGTTCCTCTAATTTCGGTATAACTATCGTAAGAAGGTTAATTATAATAGATGCGTTAATATATGGCGTAATGCTCATAGCAAATATGCTAAAGTTTTTTAGAGCGCCGCCTGATACAAAATCAAAGAAGCCAAATAGTGCACCTTTTTCAATTATAGCTTTAATTTGAGCAGTATCTATTCCCGGAACCGGAATATGTGAGCCTGCTCTAAAAACAACAAGCATAAACATTGTATAAATAAGTTTCTTTCGAAGGTCGGGGATTCTCCAAGCATTTCTTAGGGTCTTTAACATCTATACCACCTCAACCTTTCCTCCTGCCGCTTCTATTTTGTCTTTGGCAGCTTTTGAAAACCCATTTGCTTTCACTTCTAACTTTACGTTAAGCTCTCCTCTGCCAAGAATTTTTACTCCATCTTTAGTGCTTTTAATTATTCGTTTTTCTAAAAGGGTTTCAGGAGTTACCACATCACCATCTTCAAAGATATTAAGTTTCTCAACATTGACTCCTACTATCTCTTTTTTGAATATATTTGTAAACCCCCGCTTTGGCATACGTCTTTGCAGAGGCATTTGGCCGCCTTCGAAGCCGGGTCTTACTCCTCCGCCCGAACGTGAATTTTGACCCTTATGACCCCTACCTGCAGTTTTCCCCAGCCCTGAACCGATGCCTCTCCCTTTCCTTTTGGATGTTTTTTTAGATCCTTCAGCTGGTTTAAGTTCATGCAGTTTCATTTTTTTCTGCACCTCCTTTATTACCTATAGGACTTCTACTTCAACAAGGTGTTCTACTTTTTTAATCATTCCTCTAATCTGAGGGGTATCTTTATGTTCAACTGTATCATTAATTTTTCTTAAGCCTAGTGCATTGACAGTTTTTCTTTGTCTTTCAGTGCAGCCTATAACACTTCTCACTAATTTTATTTTCAAGTTTTCTGACATGTATATACCTCCTAACCTAACAGCTCTTCTACAGTTTTACCTCTTAATTTAGCTACTTCTTCAGCTCTTTTTAAATTCTTTAACGCCTCTACAGTAGCATTAACCATATTTTTAGGGTTGGAAGAGCCAAGGGATTTCGTCAGGATATCTCTTACACCTGCCAGTTCAAGAACTGCTCTCACGGGTCCTCCGGCTATTACACCTGTTCCTTCTGATGCCGGTTTTAATAATACTTTACCGCCCCCAAATACTCCTATGATTTCATGTGGTATAGTAGTTCCTACAAGAGGTACGCTTATAAGATTCTTTTTAGCATCTTCTATACCCTTTCTTATTGCTTCCGGTATTTCAACAGCCTTACCTATCCCTGCACCTACATGCCCGTTTTCATCGCCTACTACTACAAGGGCTCTAAATCTAAAATTTCGTCCTCCCTTAACAACTTTAGCAACCCGATTTATACTAACGACTTTCTCTTTTAATTCTAAATCGCCTGTCTCGATCTTGTCTTGGTTACCTGAAAATGACAAAACTCTTTCCCTCCTTTTCTTTAGAATTCCAATCCTTCTTCTCTTGCAGCTTCTGCAAGTGCTTTAACACGCCCCTGATAGAGATATCCGCCCCTGTCAAAAACGACTTTATCGATTCCTTCTTCTTTGGCACGTTGGGCTATGAGTTTCCCTACTAATTTGGCAGCATCTTGGTTGCCTCCATTTGTTATTTGATCTCTTATTTCTTTATCGAGGGTAGATGCTGCAGCAATTGTAGTTCCGGTCTCGTCGTTTATCAGCTGGGCATATATATGTTTAAGGCTCCTAAAAACGTTTAGTCTTGGCCTATCTGCGGTGCCAACAGCTTTTTTTCGGACTCTCATATGGCGCTTTTTCCTGGCTTCATTATTAGATCTCATTCGCATTAAATATCTCTCCTTTCTTGACCGGTTTAACTATGCACCTGTTTTCCCTACTTTGCGTCTGATATGTTCGTTTTCATATTTAATACCCTTACCTTTATATGGATCAGGCTCTCTGAGTTTCCTTATATTTGCAGCAATAATACCAACCAATTCCTTATCAGCACCCTTTACGGTTATCTTGTTCGGGGCAGGCACGTCAAATTCTATTCCTTCAGGTGCCTCCATTTCTATAGGGTGAGAATAGCCAATAGTCAAGACCAGTTTATTCCCCTGTTTTGCTGCTCGATAACCTACCCCGTTGATTTCCAGCTTTTTCTCAAAACCTTTTGTTACTCCATCGACCATATTAGCAATCAAACTACGGGTTAATCCATGAAGAGATTTATGCATTTTGTTGTCTGTTGGTCGCTTTACAACAATCTGTTTATCATCTAACTCTATTATCATATCATTATGGATTTGTTTCTCCAGCTGACCCTTTGGTCCTTTTACGGTCATCAGTCCTTTTTCGAATTTTACATCTACTCCGGACGGAATATCTATTGGTTCTTTACCGATTCTCGACATGATTTCACCTCCACCATTACCAGATGTAGCAAAGCACTTCTCCGCCTACACCTGCCTGCCTTGCCTTTTTGTCTGTCATTATGCCTTCAGATGTAGATATTACAGCGATCCCCAGCCCGCCTAAAACTCTAGGTATTTCATCTTTTTTCGCATAAACTCTCAAACCGGGTTTACTTATCCTTTTTAGCCCGGTAATAACTCTTTCTTTGTTAGGACCGTATTTCAGATAGATCTTTATAATACCCTGTTTGTTGTCATCGATTATTTCATAATCTTTTATAAATCCTTCTTCTTTAAGCGTTTGAGTAATTGCCTTTTTAATGTTTGAAGCTGGCACTTCTATTGTTTCTTTTCTTGCAACATTAGCGTTTCTTATACGGGTCAGCATATCAGCAATAGGGTCTGTCATAACCATTACATCCTACCTCCTCTCTTAACTTGCTTACCAGCTCGATTTTCTTACTCCCGGTATTTCGCCTTTATACGCCAGCTTTCTAAAGCAAATACGGCATAAGCCAAACTTCCGCAGATATGCTCTAGGTCTGCCGCATATTTTACACCGATTATATCTCCTGGTCGAGAATTTAGGTTCTCGTTTTTGTTTTGCTATAAGAGATTTTCTTGCCAAATTTTTTCCCTCCCTTTTATTTCCTAAAAGGCATTCCCAAAAGTCTAAGAAGTTCTCTAGCCTCTTCATCGGTTTTAGCAGTTGTGTTAATAACAATATCCATACCTCGAACCTTGTCAATTTTATCATACTCTATTTCCGGGAAAATCAGCTGTTCTTTAATACCAATTGCAAAATTGCCTCTCCCGTCAAATGAATTGGCAGATACGCCTCTAAAGTCTCTAACCCTGGGCAGAGCAATATTTATAAATTTATCTAGAAATTCATACATCCGATTGCCCCTTAATGTGACTTTAGTACCGATAGGCATCCCTGCCCTCAATTTAAAAGCAGCTACTGATTTTTTTGCTCTTGTCACAACGGGCTTCTGCCCTGAAATTAAAGATAAGTCATTAACTGCTGCATCTAGAACTTTTGGGTTTTCTTTTGCTTCTCCTACACCCATATTAATCACTATCTTAACAAGCCTGGGGATTTCCATTGGGTTCTTGTAATTAAATTTTTCAATCATAGCAGGTTTTACCTCATTTTCATATTTGTCCCTAAGCCTTGCCATGTTATACCTCCTTCCCCTCTTTTAGATTACTTATCAATAATTTCACCGCATTTTTTACATACTCTAACCTTTGACCCTTCTTTTAGGAATTTCCGTCCTATACGTGTAGGTTTGTTGCATTTGTTGCAAACAACCATGGCTTTAGAACTGTAAAAAGGTGCCTCCTGATCGATTATTCCACCTTGCTGAAGTTCACGGGTCGGTCTCACGTGTTTTTTGACTATATTGACTCCCTCTACGATTATTTTCCCTTCTTTAGGCAGTACTGAGAGGACCTTACCTTTTTTCCCCTTATCCTTGCCCGATATTATATAAACAGTATCGCCTTTCTTGATGTTTTTTACTGCCATAAACTACACCTCCTTTACTAAAGGACTTCAGGAGCTAATGAAATTATTTTCATGAAGTCTTTTTCCCTTAGTTCACGAGCTACAGGACCGAATATCCTCGTACCCTTTGGGTTTTTAGCATTATCGACTATCACAGCAGCATTGTCATCAAATCTTATATGAGAACCGTCACTTCTTCGCAGACCTTTTTTTGTACGAACAACAACTGCTCTTATAACATCACCTTTCTTAACAACGCCTCCGTGTATTGCGTTCTTAACAGAAGCAACGATTATATCTCCAACGGTAGCATATTTCCTACCGGAACCGCCAAGTATTCCAATACACATGATTTCTTTGGCACCTGAATTATCAGCAACGGTTAAACGTGTTTGAACTTGAATCATAGTAGTTTGCCCTCCTTTCCTGTAAAAGGACTATTTCGCTTTTTCGAGGATGTTTACAACTCTCCATCTTTTTTCCTTGCTCAGAGGCCTTGTTTCCATAATCTTAACTTTATCTCCAACACTACACTCATTATCTTCGTCATGTGCTTTAAACTTTGTAGTTCTTTTTATGGTTTTACCGTAAAGTGGATGGCGTACAAGGGTCTCAACTGCTACTACTACAGTTTTATCCATCTTATCGCTCACCACTTTACCAATCCTGATCTTCCTCTTACCTCGTTCCATGCTTTTATCCCCTCCTTCCGGTCGGTTCTGTTTTAAGCTTCTTCTTTTTGGAGTTCTCGTTCCCTCATAATCGTATTCACTCGTGCTATATCCTTCCTAACTTCTCTTATTCGCATTGGATTGTCAAGCTGGTTCGTTGCCAGCTGAAAACGTAAGTTAAAGAGTTCAGCCTTTAGATCCTTTAATTTTACTTCCAATTCGTTTGTGGTTAAATCTCTAATTTTTTTAGCTTTCATACTCTTCACCACCTGCTTCTTCCTGTTTTATAATCTTAGTCTTAATAGGCAGTTTATGAGATGCAAGAGTTAAAGCTCTTACAGCCGTTTCTTCATCTACTCCGGAAAGTTCAAACAGAACACGACCGGGTTTTACAACGGCGACCCAATATTCAGGTGCACCTTTACCGCTACCCATTCTGGTCTCGGCAGGTTTTTGTGTAACCGGTTTATGAGGAAAAATCTTTATCCAGACTTTACCGCCTCTTTTTATATACCTTGTCATCGCTACACGGGCAGCTTCTATCTGATTGCTGTTTATCCATGCAGGCTCAAGGGCTTGTAAACCGTATTCGCCGTATGTTATAGTGTTACCCCTGTGAGCTTCACCTCTTATTTTCCCTCTTTGTACCTTCCTGTATTTTACCCTTTTCGGCATCAGCATGGTTCTACTCTCCTCCTTCCCCCGCTGTCTCTTCCTTTTTAACTTCGGGAAGAACATCTCCTTTATATACCCATACTTTTACACCTAAACGTCCATATGTTGTATGGGCTTCTGCAAAACCATAATCTATATCTGCTCTCAATGTCTGAAGGGGAATTGTGCCTTCGCTGTAACCTTCAGATCTTGCTATTTCTGCACCGCCTAAGCGCCCACTCACGAGTGTTTTAATACCTTTAGCCCCTGCTCTCATAGCCCGTGATATGGATTGCTTCATAGCCCTCCTAAAGGAAATCCTCTTTTCCAGCTGTGCGGCTATATTTTCTGATATCAGCTGTGCATCTAACTCAGGAACCTTAACTTCCATAACGTTTATTTGTACCTGCTTTTCGGTAATTGCTTCCAATTCGTTTTTAAGTTCTTCGACTCCTGTTCCACCTTTCCCTATAACCATTCCGGGTTTAGATGTATATATAGTAACCCTAATTCGATTAGCAGCACGTTCAATTTCAATTTTTGATATACCGGAGGTATATAGTTTATCCTTAACATGTTTGCGTATTTTTTGGTCTTCAAGCAGAAATTCCGAAAAGTTTTTATCTGCATACCATTTCGCGTTCCAATCTTTTACTATGCCTAACCTCAGACCATGAGGGTTAACTTTCTGACCCACTAATTATCCCTCCTTTTCTTTTAATACTATTGTGATATGACTTGTTCTCTTCCTTATCATGCCAGCTCTTCCCATTGCCCTCGCTTTAAATCTCTTCAATGTTGGACCTTGATCTGCATAAGCTTGTGAGATGTAGAGATTATCACGGTTCATATTGTAATTATGTTCTGCATTTGCAGCAGCGGAATTTACAAGTTTATAAACTATCGGGGAAGCAGCTTTTGGCGTAAATTTTAATATAGCAAGGGCTTCATCAACATCTTTATTTCGTATAAGGTCTAATACTATACGAACTTTCCTAGGAGCAATTCTTACATACCTTGCAACTGCTCTAGCCTCCACAGGTAATCTACCTCCTTCTATTAAAACCTGTTATTTCAGGGTCGTAGACCTTTCAGTATGAGCACCATGACCTCTAAAAGTCCTGGTCGGTGAAAATTCACCAAGTTTATGGCCTACCATTTCTTCAGTTATATATATTGGTACGTGTCTTCTACCGTCGTGAACAGCAATAGTGTGACCGACCATTTGTGGGAATATAGTAGATCTCCTTGACCAGGTTTTAATAACCTTCTTCTCCTTGTTTTTATTCATTTCTTCTATTTTTTTAAGGAGTTTTTCGTCTACATACGGCCCCTTTTTAAGTGACCTACCCATACATCGAACCTCCTTTTATTTATTTTTGATTGCGCCTTCTGATTATCAGCTTATCAGAGGCCTTTTTCTTCCTGGTTTTTAATCCAAGAGTAGGTTTGCCCCACGGAGTCACAGGTGACTTCCTTCCGATAGGTGCCTTACCTTCACCACCACCATGTGGGTGATCTACAGGGTTCATTGCGGAACCTCTTACATGAGGTCTCTTGCCTAACCAGCGAGATCTGCCAGCTTTACCTATCGAAATATTTTCATGATCCAAGTTTCCAACCTGACCTATCGTAGCTCTACATTCTTTGCGCACAAGCCTCACTTCACCTGAAGGGAGCCTTAAGTGGGCATAGTCGCCTTCTTTCGCCATAAGCTGTGCTGATGCCCCTGCAGCTCTCACCAGCTGTCCGCCTTTACCAGCTTTCATCTCTATATTATGGATAATCGTTCCTAGCGGAATCCTCTCAAGAGGCAGTGCATTTCCCGGTTTTATATCTACATTAGTACCTGATTCAACAATATCTCCTACTTTAAGCCCTAATGGTGCAAGAATATATCTTTTTTCACCGTCTACATAGTGCAGCAGAGCAATATTTGCAGATCGGTTTGGATCATATTCAATAGCTGCAACTTTAGCCGGTATATTATCTTTGTCCCTTTTAAAATCTATAATCCTGTATTTTCGTTTATGCCCGCCGCCCCTATGACGAGCAGTTATTCTTCCATAAACATTTCTCCCGCCCGTGCTTTTTAAAGTCTTCACTAATGATTTTTCAGGCTCTTTCTTTGTAATTTCCTCAAATGTTAATACAGTCATCGTCCTTCGGCCGGGGGAAGTTGGCTTAAATTTTTTTATTGCCATCTCCAGTTCCCTCCTCGCTTTTATGTTTTTTACATTAATACAGATTACATTCCTTCAAAGAACTCGATAGATTTACTATCCGGCGTAAGGGTAACTATGGCTTTCTTCCAATCTGGCCTTTTACCTTCATATTTCCCTAAACGCTTAGTCTTGCCCTTAACTATCATAGTATTAACCTTTTCCACCTTTACATCGAATATTTTCTCTACAGCTTTTTTGATTTCTGTTTTATTAGCTTTAATATCGACCTTAAAAGTGTATTTTCTGTCGGCCATTTGATTCATACTCTTCTCCGTTATAATAGGTTTTAATATTATATCATAGTGAGATGCCATTATACGTACACCTCCTCCACCCTATCCAAAGCTTCTTTTGTTAGTATTAACTTATCATGTCTTAAAATATCGTAAACATTTAGATTCCCTACAACAGTCGTAGTTATCCCCGGGATATTTCGTGCAGATTTTTCTATATTTTCATCTCTGTTCAGGGTAACAATAAGGGCTTTCTTTTCTACGTTTAAATTGCTAAGTATGTCTATCATTTTTTTAGTCTTAGGCGAGTCGATAGTTAGCTGATCCAATATCAAGAGATCACTATCAATTACTTTAGATGAAAGTGCCGATTTTAATGCAAGCCTTTTAACTTTTTTTGGTACTGTATACTTATATGATCTTGGCTTTGGACCAAAAACTACTCCACCACCGGGCCAGAGAGGCGATCTGATACTGCCGTGTCTTGCACGACCGGTTCCTTTTTGCCTCCATGGTTTTCGACCGCCGCCCCTTACTTCTGCTCTAGTTTTAGTAGAAGCAGTACCTCGTCTTTTGTTTGCCAGCTGCATAGTTACCACTTGGTGTAGTATATCCGTTCTTACCGGTACATTAAAAATGCTATCTGTCAGCATCACTTCTCCGACTTCTTCGCCTTTTATATTGTACATAGCTACTTTTGGCATAGCTGATCCTCCTTCCCTTATATTGTCATCGAGGACTATTTTTTAGATTCTCTGATCTCTAAAAGACCGTTTCTTACACCTGGTACGGATCCTTTTATGAGAAGCATATCTCTTTCCGGATATACCTTTACTACTTCAAGCCCCTGGACGGTTACTCTTACTCCGCCCATTCTACCAGCCATTTTTCTACCTTTAAATACCCTTGCAGGATCTGTTGCGCCAAGTGAGCCAACCCCTCTGTGGTACTTTGAGCCATGGCTCTTGGGACCCCTTCTAAACTTCCATCTTTTTATAGGACCAGTAAATCCTTTACCTTTAGATTTCCCTGAAATATCTACTTTGTCGCCAGGCTTAAAAACATCAATGTTTATCTCCTGGCCTACATCGTATTTGTCAATATTTTCTAACTTGAATTCCACAAGGTATCTCATCGGCTTTAATTGTGCTTTCTTAAAATGACCTTTTAACGGCTTATTTGCTCTTTTTTCTTTTATATCCTCAAAACCTATTTGCAAAGCATTATATCCGTCAATTGCTTCAGTTTTTTTCTGAACAACAACATTTTTACCGGATTGAATTATTGTTACAGGTACAGCTTTCCCTTCTTCGTCAAAGATTTGGGTCATACCTACCTTTTTTCCCAGTATCGCTTTCTCCAAAACCGCCACCTCCTCTTTGCATATATAAGCTTTCAGCTGTTTTTCTCTACAGCTTTATTTCTATATCTACCCCTGCCGGCAAGTCGAGCCTCATTAGGGAATCAACCGTTTTAGGAGTAGGCTCTTTTATATCTATAAGCCGCTTATGGGTTCTTATTTCAAATTGTTCTCTTGCGTCTTTGTATTTATGTGGTGCTCTTAATATCGTTATAACATTTTTGTCTGTCGGTAGTGGTACTGGGCCTGATACCTTCGCACCAGTTCTCTTTGCAGTTTCGACTATCTTTTTAGCCGATTGATCCAGGATTTTATGGTCAAAGGCCTTCAGCTTTATTCGTATATCTTGTTTTGCCATAATATTCTTATCCCTCCTTTTATTAACCTGGGACCATTTTTTATAGCTTCTATCAATACCTATGTTTTAAAGATCTTATGGTAATTGTGATCTAAACTATTAGCCTATAATATCAGTAACAACACCTGCACCTACGGTTCTTCCGCCTTCACGGATAGCAAAGCGAAGACCTTCTTCCATTGCAATAGGTGTTATAAGTTCTATATAC
>FZPS01000067.1_pt283 | contig 15457 bp, 17 predicted proteins | sample 1817821 | NCBI WGS metagenome assembly FZPS01 (sample SAMEA104158645, study PRJEB21678) | metagenome | place: Germany | collected 2015-04-21 | reverse complement strand
TCAGAATATTGCCTGTGCGAGAACCGACCGCCGCCAGCTGATTATTATCATATAAACCCCAGGTTTCCGCCGCTGTCTCCGGGCGCAGATCGGCCGCAGCAAGTATCTGTTCCCGGTCCCGGCGCACAGAGTCTGAATTCAGATCAAGTCGGCGCAGATCCATCACTTAGTCTACCTGTCTGATCGTATCAATGACGCTGCCGTCCCGGTAGAGCACCTCGGCAATGACGCGGTTCTCATTTTTCAGCGCCTTCGGCACACCGCAAATCCGCTCCGCCAGCTGTTTGAGCTCTGCGATCGACATTACTTTCAGACCTGCCTCGCGAAGACGGTCGGCCAATTCCGGCCGCAACGGATTGACGGCGATGCCGTACTGTGTGACGAGCAGATCAATCGTCTGCCCCGGCGTAGAGATCGTCTGCACACGATCAACAATCAGTGGCAGTCTGGCCCGCATCAAGGGGGCGATAATGATCGCCAGCTTAGCGCCGGCAGCGGTATCGCTGTGGCCGCCGGAGCCGCCCATAATCAGGCCCTGCGAATTGGTATGGACATTGACATTAAAGTCGAGATCGATTTCAGTAGCACCCAGGATCACAGTGTCGAGACTGTCAACAACCGCACTGGCGGCCAAGGGGCTGGCATATTGACTGGCCGAGATTTCCCGGTGGGCGGGATTCTCACGCAGAGAGCGCACCGCCTCCAGATCAAAGCATTGGACGTCAAGCAGAGATTCAAAACAGCCTTTGTGCTGCATTTCCACCAGCTTACTCGTGATGCCGCCGGAAGCAAAGCTGCCGTGTATATCCTCTGCCAGCATAATTTTCTCCACAGCATAAGCCACTGCCAAAGAGGCGCCGCCGGCCCCGGTTTGGAAAGAAAAGCCATCCCGCAACAGGCCCGAGGCCTTGATCGCCTCGGCTGCCATATCTGCCATCAAGAGACCCACCGGATCGCGAGTCACCCTGGTCGTTCCCGAGACAATGCCCGCCGGATCGCCGATGCGCTCGACCTCCACGACATAATCGACATCTGTCTCAGAGAGCGAGAAATCCGCCAGAGGATAAGGCACCAGATTATCCGTCACCGCCACTACCCTGCCCGCATATTGCACATCGGAAAAGGCGTAGCCCAGCGAACCGCAGGCCGATCTGCCGTATTTGCCGCTGAGATTGCCTTGGCTGTCAGCTGTCGGTGCCGCAACGAAGGCGACATCGATCCGTGCGCTGCCTCTGGCCAAGTCCGCCGGGCGACCGCCGTGACTGCGAAAAATCACCGGCTTTGCCAATAGACCTGAAGACAGTGCTTTACCGACCAGAGCGCCGCAGTAATTGCATTCCAGCCCGGTCACAGTGCCGTCCCGGATCAGATCCAACAGGGGCAGATGGCAGTCAAATATGGCACTGGCATTGATCGTCAGCTCCTTGAGTCCCAGTTTCTGAGCCGCTGCCAGCACCAGATTCAGCACATAATCACCATTTCTCAAATGGTGGTGGAAGGACAAAGTCATACCGTCTTTCACCTCAGTAAGACGGAGAGCGTCCGCAATCGAATGGAGCACTTTATCTTTCATCAGCTCATACCACATTTCTGCCGGTTAATAGCTTGATGTCCGGCAATCTTTCAGGCTTTATGCCGTTCTGCCGGCTATCAAGCTCAACGGCCGGCTATTTACCGACTTTCTTCCTATCGCTTTATTGTTCTATCTACTCCGGTAACAACCCCAGCTTTTCGGCTGCGGCCAGCACTTGCGCTGCTCTGGCAGCGATCGGAGCATCAATCATTTTGCCGTCCAAAGCAACAGCTCCCTTGCCCTCTCGCTTGCCTTGCTCAAGTGCCGCCATCACTGCCAGCGCAGAGCGGATTGCTTCCGGCTGAGGACTAAATATCCGATTAATAGCTGACAGATGGCGGGGAGAAATCGCCGCCTTGCCGGAGAAGCCCAGACTGCGGGCCAACTCGGCATCAGTGATGATCCCCTCATCATCTTGAACATCCGTAAAAGGAGTATCAATCGCGTCTATCCCGGCGGCTCTGGCTGCCAGCACCAATCTGCTTCTGCTGTAGAAAATTTCGGCGCCTTGCTTGGTGCGCTCACACTGCAGATCGGCCGCCAGATCTTCGGCGCCTAAGAATAGGGCGCTCACCCGCTCGGAGGCCGTAGCAATCTCATAGGCCTGTTCTACTCCCAACGCGGTTTCAATCAAAGCAATAATTCCAATCGTGCCCGGCTTTATCTGATTGGCCTGCTCCAGTTCTGTCAGCAATTCCGCTGTCTGTTTGACAGCCTCAACACTGCTCTTGGTCGTCATAACGGCGTCAGGCCCGCAAGGTACAAGGGTTGATAGATCCTGCTGCCAATGGCCGCTGTCCACTGCATTAATCCGGACAATGATTTTCTGACTGTAATCAAGAGAGCGCAAGGCCGATGTCACCAGCAATCTGGCGGCATCTTTCTGATCAGGTGCCACCGCATCCTCAAGATCCATGATCAGTGCATCTGCCGGCATAACCGCGCCGTTTTGCAGCATGACCGGACTATTGCCGGGCAAAAATAGTAATGATCTTCTCATCTTCAGACCTCCTGCTCGGCACCGCGCCTGACTGCCGTCTCCAGCCGGGCTCTGATCGTACAGTCCAGGGCACCCTGATCCTGGAGCATAATCAGGCCGGTTTTTACTCCCAGATCCGCCAAAACTGTCCGGACTGTTTCCTCGATTTGTTCCCCATATTGCGCCAGCACCGGCGATTCCAGCTCCAGTTTGAGGATATCCGCCGGCTGTACAGTCACCAGAACATCACTTGATTCCAATGTTCCGGCACTGGCCTTTTTGATTATTTTCATCCTCCACCTCTGCTAACAAAAGCCAATTAATACTAATCGAAGCCAATTAGTCCGGCAGAGTGAGCTGGTTCAGCTCACTGAGTTTGAATTCATGATCCACGGCAACAAGTCCGACCATCAAATAATTGCCGGTTATCGAATCACGGATGAATTCGTGGTAAAGCCGGAAATTCTCGATTTCGCCGGTGGATTCGACATGCATGCGAGGGCCGGTGCAAAAATGTCTCTGATCACCGATCAGAATATGCGTATCATCCAGATAGGATATCGGCAGATCGGCGACAATCAGCTCCTTGACCCGCTCCTCCAGCTCGCGTAGATCGATTTCCGGCTTTTCATCAAAGATGAGAATAAAGCCGTGCCGTACCTCGGCATGTTCATAGCGATGTATGCGATAATCGTTCAGCGAATAGGAGACCAGATCTTCAGCTGTATGAGTCATACGACGATAAGGGATCGATTTATAGACGATTTTCTTCACATGGTCAGGCTCCGGTCCGAAGATATTGGGGCGCGTCACGATAATCTCTTCACCAAGGCCCAGAAGTAGATGGGCATTGCGCCCCAGATAAGGATAAATCAGGTCGAAATGCTCGACAATGACCCGTTTTTTGCGTTTAACCGCTTCGTTGATAGCACTGGCCAGTTCGTGCATTTGATAAAAAGCGGACTCAAAACGGATATCCAGATGATAGGTATGGGGGCTGAAAAAACCCGTATCGTCCAAGTCCATGATCGGTAGCGGTCTGACATTGACACCCTCATCATCATTCGTCAGCTCCAAACCGGGAAACATACCCTTAATCAGGATGCTCTTGCCGGAGCCGCTGTCTCCGATCAGACCAATCAACAGATCAAAGGGACTTAGATACTGTTGGGCGATCTGCATGCCCTGATCAGCCAGACGCGGCATCCCGCGCGGAGACAGTAAAACACTGTAGAGATGGCTTTTTTGCATACGTGCGGAATATGACATGATTCAATCTCCCTCACCTTTGATAGCAATATTTTAGCATAGCGCCTCAGCGCACTCCCGACTCACGGAGCGCAATAATTCTTTGCATTTCGTTATAGGCAATCATGATCCCCTCATCAACTCCCATACCGGGCTTAGCCAGAATCTGATCAGCGTGAACCGCCATAGCGACTTGTACGCAGATCATGGTTGAGCGATCTGTCTCATTGCAGGTACCGCCCTGATAGGCGCCGATACCCTTCTCCTTGCAGTAAAGCATAGCCTCGATTGTATGATTCAGCCCGCCCAGATCCGGCGTTTTGACTTGAATCATATGTCCGGCTCCGGCATCGGCAAAAGCGCGCACATCTTCCACGGTATTGCACCATTCGTCAGCCACCAGCTCTACACCAAGACCTCTCCTGTCTACTTCGGCAGTGAGTTCAGACAGGCATTTGATCTGGGTATCGCGGTCGCCGGCGTCCATCGGACCCTCGATCCGCAGTTTGAACGGCTTGGCCGTCTCTTCCAGCACTTCCAGATAGTCTGCCATGCCACTGATATTGTGTGCACCGAAGGCTTGACCGATCGTGCCGTAGACATCAATCTGGAGAGTCGGCTGATAAGACGCTTCCGGTCTGAGTTGTCTGATGCGCTTGACCAACCATTCCAGATATTCCACCAGCAATTCACCTTTTTTACCTAATTTAGTCTCAACATTATTGATCAGAGCATGCGGCAAGACAGGAACTCCTTTGATAATCATCTTATCCGCATTGTTATAGCGGTCGTCCCCTGACTGAGCGAAAATAGGGATCATCTCGTTGGTCACAGTCAGGCCATATTCATCCGCAATGACATCGCACATCAGCTTATTATTCTTGAGACCGACCGCATGCAGCAGAACCTGGCTGACCCCGTAGCGGATAGCCGTATGGAGCTTCTTGCCATTTACCCTGATCTCGTCCAGTTCTTCCACCATTTCACGGAAAGTAGTAATTTCTCTGCCCTCGTAGTGCGGAGCAACATGTTCATAAATGATCGGTATATAATCAGCAGCCAGAAACAGGGGGTCCCTGCCGCCGGCGCCGGAATATTGGACAGCACAACAGTCTGCCCAGGCGATCTGATTATCCTCCAACTGCAGCATGACAGCGACCGATTCGCCCGGTTGGCGCACCGATGTAAATCCCGGTGTCAAAGGCTTGCCGATATAGTGGGCTCCGTCAGCTACTGCACCTCTTTTGATTGCCAGTTGATCGTCGAAGAAAAATCCGGTTAAACCTGGGGAACAGACCATTTTCTTAATTTTCATTTGTGATTCTCCTTATATTTTTATTCGTTATTCCTCTATATTTCCTCAGCGCGGACGTCCGACCAGACGCCCTTTACTGATAGCATAGACATCATCAATAACCATCTGGAACGATGCTTTTCTATTCTCATAATGCGCCCGCTCTTCTATCTTCTGCTGATGGAAGTCAAGCAGCTCCGGCGGCAAGGGCACATTTCCGGGGTGAAAGAGACGGATGCAGCCATCATTGTCTCTGGCCGGCAGCATTTTGCCGGCATTAAAACGGCTGGGTGCAAAAGGAATATCCAGAACGCCGGCATCAAAAGCACGGATGGTCCCCACTGCTATATCGCCTTCACCCAGTTCCAGCACCCGATCCACAACTGCTCTCGTCTCAGCGGCAATGATAACTTTCTCATCCTTGAGGCTATAAGTGTTGAGAGTTTGTTCCCCCAACATGGAAATCAGTTGCCTGGTAGTCCTGAGACCGGCAGCATTAGCTTCTTTAGTGGGGACACCCATAGCCTCATGCGGTGTTTTAACAATTACTTTAGTAGCATGGGACAGAGCTGCTACCGCACTGCCCCAGGCAATCACCGCATAAGCTTTGGCTTCATCCTGCGGGAAGCCTCCCATCCATTGGTGCAGCACTGTGGTAACTTGCACATCTCCATATCCGAAACGACGCAGGTATTCGTCAGTCAATGACTGCAAGGTCTGAATAGCAGCGACATCCTGCACCAGATTGCCGCATTGGCCATAGCCCACGGTAATATTGCGGACACCCTGCTCGGCCGCCAGAATGCTCTCTATTATCGCCACGGCATGGGAAATAAACGGCGGTACCAAAGTCCCCGTCAAAGGTCCGTACGGCTCGCGGTTAATCGGGCAACCTGCTTCTTCATATAATCCGGTCAGGCGGTCAACATACTGCCAATCCCGAATCGTTGTTTCCAGAGGTACCGACTTGGCATAGGGAATATTGTAGGAAATCCCTCCGCCCTCATAACTGGTAAAACCACCGGCGTAGGCAATTTCCGTCAAGAGCCTGGCATCAGGCGTGCCATGCCTGATCTGAACCGGGATATCGAGATTGTCGATAATTTGTCGGCAGCCGAGGACGCCATGATTGACTGCCGGAAAACCGTTCAGCATTGATTTGTTCTCGCGGATAGATTCTTCAATCCCGATTTCAGCCTCTTTGTAGCGGTTTTGGCGCGTATAGCTGTCAATCGTCGTCGGCAGCAAGTCCGCTTCGCCCTCATCCTGTAAATAGGTCAGCAATTTGACATGCTGCGGAATTAGCGCAACACCGGCGCGAGGCTGAATCAAAGTGTTGCCGTCTGTTTTCGCCTTGTCCAGTGCCCGGCTGAAGATTTTGTTCGCCGGCAGTGACTGATGGTATGCTACTGCCTCGTCGAAATCCACATCCCGTCCGGTAGGCCATTGGGTCAGGATTTCAGCTTGAATGGCAGTGAATTCGTCCATACTAAGCCTTTTGGCTGTGAGATCGCTCATCGATAAGCTCCTTTTTCATGATTCTTAATGCGGTATTCGGATCTTTTTCCGACAGCACTCCCATCGCTGAGAGCAGATATTTGCGATCGACAAGAAAGTTCGCCCGTTCCGGTCTGAGCGAGCCCGGTTCCTGCGGATCATATAAAGCAAAGGTCAATATTTCCTTAAGTCTGGGAGCATAGATCAAAGAGCCGCCGGTCGCTACAATCGTGCGGACATTCCTCAGATCTTTGCCTGTCTGGGCGTAGGCTACACCCAGAGGTGTATAGAATTCCTCCAGCTTGCCTGCATGTCTTCCCGTAGCTATCTTGACAGCCATACCGGCCAGAGCAAAGTCAAAGGCCTGAATCTGCTGTTGCAGCGGCAAGAGAGAAGGATCATCATGGCAAGCCTGACACCAGTGTTCAAACTCCGCTCTGTCCAGCTGAGAGAGCTCTGACAGACGGGCAATACCCACCTCATCAACAATGCCGGAGAGTCCATATCGCATGCCGATATCACCTTCGACTGTCCGCTTAGCATAAGGCTCAGGCAAACCCTTGATAATAGTACTGGCAGCAGTCGGAGAGCCGTCGGCTATAGAATATATATCTGTAGTGGCACCACCCAGATCGATGGCCATCAGATCGCCGATACCTGCTTCATGTTCCGTGCCTGTGGCCAAAAGTGTCATGGCTTTAAGCATGGCCTGAGGCGTCGGCATCATGATGCCGGAAATCAGCTGCTCAATCTTGGACAGCCCCTTAGCCTGCACTATCCTGGCTAAAAACAGTCGGCGGATCTGCTCTTGGACAGGAGCGATATTCAGCTCTCCCAATTTGGGCATCACATTGGGACAGATAGTCAGATCATGACCACGCAGTAATTCTGCCGCCTCATCTGCCGCCGCTCTGTTGCCGGCGTAGATGATGGGACATTTCAAACCGGAGGCAGCCAGACGCCCCGCATTGTAGAGAATTACTTTCCGATTACCGCCATCCGTGCCACCGGTCAGCAGGAAAATCTCCGGGTCAATAGTCAAAATCTCGGCCAAATCACTATTTGTGAGTTCGTGGGAATAAAGCTTTACAACTTTAGCACCGGCTCCCAAAGCAGCGCTGCGGGCCGCTTCCGCCGTCAGTTCAGGCACCAGACCGGACACAGCCATGCGCAGACCGCCCGCCGCCGAAGAGCAGGCCAACTGTTCTTCATAAACTATATCCCCGGTAATAGCCTTCAGCTTCTCTCTGGCTATCATCAGACCGTCATTGAGATCTGTAGTAACAGTAGTATGTGCGGTCGAGCTTCCCAGCACAACCGCCTGCTCCAGATTTACCGCAGTCAGCTTAGTATAGGTACTGCCAAAATCAATCAGGAGCACATTGCTCATATCTATTCTTCTCCCCCGCCATTTTCCGCTTTCGGCTGCTGATCTGCTTCAGTCTCAGCCTGATCCAGCAGACCGAGATCTTTCTTGAGATAATAAATATCTGTTTCAGGTGGTGTACCGGGAGCAAAGACGCGGTCAAAACCCATTTTCTTAAAACGCTTTTCAACTTCAGCAAAGGGTTGTTTGCCGACTACGATATTGCCGCCCACATACATCAGAATGTCTTCCAGTCCCGCTTCATCGGCTTTCTCCCTCATGCCTCTGACATCGAGTTCTCCGTGTCCATATAGAGATGAAACCAAGATTGCGTCAGCATCCGTCTCAATAGCAGCAGCAATAAACTCCTCCTGCGATACCATTACGCCCAGATTAGTCACCTCAAAGCCGGCTTCGCGGAAAGCAAATTCGAGGATACGTATGCCCACGGCATGTACATCTGCTCCGATTACGCCAATTACCAAGTGTTTTTTATCCATCCGGAATTCCCTACCTGCGGTTTAGTTTTTGTTTGGCAGCCTTATATGCCGCTGCCACGGCATCTGATATATAGAGCCAGGAACCGCGATCAACGCGCAGATCGTAGCGCAGTATCCTAATCTGCCCTTTGAGCGCAGACCGCAGCTCTTGTTCTTCTTTGCGTGAGATAAAGTCGGTGCAATGCGGTGGCACCAGGACCAGCTCCTGTCTTAAGAGGAAGTCGGAAAAGTCAGCAGCATCGCCACCGAACAAATATACTTCCGCTTCCGCTTCCAGACTGACATAATGGGAAAAATCCGCCAGCATTTTGTCCAGGAAAGTATGACTGAGACTGAGAATTCCTACCCTGGTATCCGCCGGTATGCAACTGAATTCTTTAATTGCAGTCGGGGATAAAGTTAATGCTAATTGCATCACAGGTACTTCGCCTTTAACCAGCTGTTCCAACTCAGCCGCATGTTTCTCTTCACAGACAATAAGGTCAAAATCCGCTTTCAGTCTAAATGGCTGATCCTTGATATCTGACAGCAGGAAGCGGACATAGTCGGCATTGGGAATAGTAGACAGGTCGTTCAGAATCACGGAGCGCAGTTCAGGTGATTCCCCAACTACTGCAACCCGCACATTTCTGAATCTCTCTTCCAGCTGTCTCATCTTTAACTCCAGGAAAATCTGGATATCCCTTAGTGAAAAATCCAGCTGCGAGAGTTGTAGCAGCATCTGGTCTATCGCCTCCAGCGCCTGTTCTTTCCTGCTTTTAGTATCTGCGGTATCATTAGCGGCTACATAGGAACCGCTGCCTTGAATCGTCACAATCAGGCCGGCTTCGGCCAGATGCTGGTAAGCATGTTTAGCAGTGCCGACTGAAACTTGTTTGTCGCAGGCCAGTTGGCGAATTGTAGGCAATTGTGTTCCCGCAGGAAGCTCACCCGAAGCGATTTGTTCGGACAGCTCCTGAGCTAAAATACGATAAAGCGGAATGTCGGCTTTGCGTTCAGCCATCTAATCTTGGCCGCCTTCCGCAATTTTCTGCTCTCTCTGCCGCAGATAAGCGGCCGGACCCTCCTGATAGAGATCTCTGCCTGTCGCATCTATCGCCACTACCAACGGGAAATCCTTGACTTCCAATTTGCGCAGAGCCTCAGCACCCAGATCTTCATAGGCAATCACTTCCGCAGCAGTAATTCGTTCCGCCAACAGCGCTCCGGCACCGCCAACGGCAGCAAAATAAACAGCACTATGCTGCTTAAGCGCTGCAATTACTTCTTGGCTGCGGAGACCCTTGCCGATCATTCCTCTCAGACCATGTGCGAGTAACAAAGGAGTATAGGGATCCATGCGATAGGAAGTAGTGGGTCCTGCAGACCCGATAACTTCTCCCGGCCTGGCCGGGGTCGGTCCCACATAAAAGATAACCGCATCCTGCAGCGGGAGGGGCAATTCTTCGCCTCGAGAAATAGCTTCCGTCAAACGCTTATGGCCGGCATCGCGCGCAGTATAAATCGTCCCTGTCAGAAGTACTCTGTCCCCTGCCGCCAGCGAACGTGCAGCCTCTGCAGTCAGAGGAGTCTGAATTTTTCTCATCATTACAGCACCTCTTCCCTATGTCTGGTAGCGTGGCAGCTGACATTGACAGCTACCGGCAGACCTGCGATATGAGTGGGCAAAATCTCAATCGCTACGCCGAGAGCCGTGCTCCGTCCGCCCAGACCCATCGGACCCAGACCCAGCTCATTAATTCGCCTCAGCATCTCAATCTCCAACTCCGCATAGTAGTGGTCGGAATGGCGTTGAGCCAGAGGTCTCAACAGAGCCAATTTAGCAAGATAGGCAACTTTATCGAAATTGCCGCCAATGCCCACCCCTACCACGATGGGCGGGCAGGGATTCGGACCCGCATCTTTCACAGTCTGCAGCACAAAGTCAATCACACCCTCCACGCCATCTGCCGGTCGCAGCATGGCCAGACGGCTCATATTCTCACTGCCGAAACCCTTGACGGACAGGCTGACTTGCACCCGGTCTCCCGGCACCAGTTCCGTATAGATCATGGCGGGAGTATTATCCCCTGTGTTAATCCGTCGCAAGGGATCGGCAACTATCGATTTGCGCAGATAGTTTGCAGTATAGGCCTGCCTAACCCCCTCCTGAATTGCTGCATAAGGATCGCCTTGGAAATGCACTTCACGTCCGATCCGTAAATGAACCTGTACCATACCCGTATCCTGACAGATCGGGATTGATTTTTCCTGTGCCAGGGTAGCATTCTCCAGCAGATCATCCAGGATCGCGCGGGCTGTTATACCGTCCTCATTAGCTCTGGCCAATTCTAATTGTTTGTGGATATCCGACGGCAAAACAATACAGCTTTCGTACGCCATGCGGCGGACTGCTGCCGTCAATAATTTAATATCAAATTCTCGCATATCTGCTCCAAAAAGCACTTTGTACTATTACAATACATGAGATTGTGCTACTTTTCAACTATAACATTAAGTGATTCTGAGTTTATTTACCTATCTTTAACGCCAGAGAGTAATCCGGCATGACAGTCTCAGAAACAAAGGATAGAATATCCATGTCCGGTAGAAAAACAGGGAGGATATAAATGGTCGACTCAGCCAGACTAAATAACAGCCAGAAACTACTGATAAAAATCCTGGTGCTGATAGTAGCACTGGTACTGCTCGGCATCTTCGTCTGGCGTTTCAATCTGGATGTTCTGAAAGTTACCACCGTCAAACTATCCGATCCGAGAATCAAAAACGAGATTACCCTGGTTCAGATCTCCGATCTGCATGGCAAAACTTTCGGCAAAGATAATCAACGCCTGCTCAAGAAGATTCGTCAGCAGTCTGCCGATGCAATCATGGTTACCGGTGATCTGTTCACCAATCAAGATCTGAGGGGGCAGGAGGTCGCTTTTAATCTGATGCAAGCTCTGGCAGCGGATCCCACACCTGTTTTTTATGTCACCGGGGAGCACGACTATAATAAGACTTTCCACGCCCAGTTAACTGATCTGGGAATAAAGGTGCTGGCCTTTAGTGGCGAACAGTTGCAAATAGGGGACACGGTACTGGAAATCTACGGTATTAATTCCGTATATTTCTGGGACAGTTATAATCTGGCCAACGAAATCATTGCTGCTCCTGAGTATTTCAGCATACTTCTGGCACATATACCGAATTGGCATAAATATCAAGATGCAGGTTTTGACCTGGTCTTGTCGGGAGATACGCATGGCGGACAGATCCGCCTGCCCTTTGTCGGCGCTCTCTGGCTTGACGGCTGGTTTCCCGAGCAACAACAGGAGGAAGCTTATATTAAGGGCCTCTACTCCCATGACGGTAAATATCTGTATGTCAACAGCGGTCTGGGAACAATTGAACCCCATTTCCGCTTCTGGAACAGACCGGAGATAACGGTAATCAAGCTGACGCCTTCGCCATAAAAAAGAGGCCGCCTCAGGGAGATAGCCTCTGTACTTAGAGTAAAACCAACAAAATTCAGCGCAGCCAGACATAGACGCAGAACAGGATAAAAAGCACTAAGCCGAGCATATAGACCACACCGATCAGCAAACCGGCCAGAACCGAATTGCGCGTGAACTGTTTGATCTCCTGTTTTGAGAATTCCTGCAAGGGTGAAGCAAGGCCTTTATCTTCCCTGGCCAGTCGCTGCTCGCGCATTTTCCTGATATCTTCGCGGGCAAATCTACCCGCAGCCGACTCAAAAAGCGATGGCTTGGTCCAGGGCATGCCATCAACATCCATATTGACTATGACACGCCCATCATCAAGTTCATCTTTTTTCCTAGCCATTAATTTGTCGTCCTATTCTTGTTTCCTACCCGTGAACTTAGCTCGCCGGCAGTATTGAATCTATTCGGTATACCGGATGCTTACCTTCACTTATATGCAGCCGGGGCCGGCAGCTCCTGCGGTCTTTCGTAGTCCGACTCCGATCTGGTCTCATAATCTGCCAGCTTATTGCCCCAATAGAGATGACAGATCGTGAAGTGTCCCGCCTCCGGCTCATAAGTCAGCGGCAGTACTTGGCGGCAAATATCCATTACATTGGGACAACGCGTATGGAACTTGCAGCCCTGCGGAGGATTGACCGGCGAGGGAATCGTACCGGCCAGAGGAATCTTGTCCGCCTGATAGTCCGGATCCGGTATCGGTATAGCACTGAATAATGCCTGCGTATAAGGATGCAGGGGGTTGCGGAAGATATCCTCTTTCCGACCTGTCTCCACCAGTTCACCCAGATACATAACACTGATGACAGTCGAGATATGTTCGACAACTGAGAGATCATGAGAGATGAACAGATAGGATAGGCCGCGCGATTCCTGCAAATCCATCATCAGATTGATAATCTGGGCCTGAACCGAAACATCAAGAGCCGAGACCGGCTCATCAGCCACCACAAAGTCAGGCTTCAATGCGATCGCTCTGGCAATGCAGATGCGTTGGCGCTGTCCGCCTGAAAATTCATGCGGATAGCGGTTGCGGTGATACGGCTGCAAACCGCAATCAATCATGACCTGATCAATATAGTCATCATACTCTTCAGGCGGAACCAGTTTATGCTCCCGCACTGCTTCGCCGATAATCTCGCCGACCGGCAACCGGGGGGACAAGCTGGAAAAAGGATCTTGAAAGATAATCTGCATCTGGGGTCTTATCTGGCGCAGCTCCTCACGGCTTAAGCCATAGACATCAATGCCCTTGAAGAAGACAGAACCGCCTGTCTTGGGTACTAAGCGCAGAATGGAACGGCCTACGGTCGTCTTGCCGCAGCCGGATTCACCTACCAGACCAAGAGTCTCACCCAATTTGAGATCAAAAGAAACTCCGTCCACAGCCTTGACATGCCCTACTACCCGCTGGAAAATGCCATCCTTAACCGGGAAATATGTCTGCAGATCGCGTACGGTGAGCAGATTATCCTCAGCAGGTACAGAGTCTACCGAACCGGGTACCGCAATACCGTCAGCAGTCTGATTATTATCGGTTACCAACATTAGTCCTGCCCTCCTTTCCATTCGTCATATCCGCTATTGTAGCAAGCTGTAAAATGAGTAGGAGACAGCTGAATCAAGGACGGATATGTGCCCCGGCATACCGGCAGCGGACGCTCGCAGCGATCCAGGAAATAACAGTGATCCGGCAGATCAATCGGATTCGGCACTCTGCCCGGAATGGAATATAGGCGCTCCACTTTGCGATTGATCACCGGCTTGGACGCCATCAAACCGATTGTATAGGGATGAGCCGGCGTATGGAAGATCTCTCTGACGGTACCGCGCTCCACAATACGACCGGCGTACATGACAACTACATAGTCCGCCATCTCGGCCACCACACCCAGATCATGAGTAATCAGCATGATCGAACTGTTAATCTGATCCTTCAGACTGCGCAAAATATCCAGAATCTGAGCCTGAATCGTAACATCCAGTGCTGTTGTCGGTTCGTCGGCGATGATTAAGGCAGGATCACAGGCAAGAGCCATCGCAATCATAGCGCGCTGGCGCATGCCGCCGGACAGCTCATGCGGATACATATTGTAGACACCCTCGCTGTTGGCAATCTTGACCAGATTAAACATGTCGATCGTGCGGCCTTTAATCTGTTTCTTGGTCATCTGCGGATTATGCAATTCAACTACTTCATCCACTTGCTCGCCGACTCTGAAAACCGGGTTCAGACTGGTCATCGGCTCCTGGAAAATCATGGAAACTATATTGCCGCGAATCATCCGCATCGTATCCACCGGCATCTTTACCACATCGTAGACTTTTTTACCGGAAACACGCAGCCTGATCTCACCCTCAACTATCTGCCCGGTCGGCCTGGGAATCAGCTGCATGACAGACAGACTGGTAACCGATTTGCCACAGCCTGATTCACCGACGACGCCGACTGTTTTGCCGATCGGAACATCGAAGCTGACGCCGTCCACCGCTTTGACCGTGCCGGTATCCGTAAAGAAATACGTATGCAGATTCTCAATCTCCAGTACATTATCCGGATTTTTCATAGCGGACAGATATTCCGCTTCGGGAATATTTTCTCTGGAGCGAAGGCGTTCAAATCGGTTCATCACCTCGCGATTATGTTTGGCAATCGCGCGTTGTTCTTTGGCGGAGAGGTATTGACCTTTTTGTGCTTTCTTCTTTGTGACAGTATTGGTGTCTTTATGCTTTGTCATCTCTCTCACCTACCTTTTCATTCTGGGGTCAAAGGCATCGCGCAGACCGTCACCGACAAAGTTAAAGGCCAGAACAGTAATCACAATACAGAAGCCTGCGGGCATCCAGAGCCAGGGGAAATTATTCATATCATAAGAAGTGCTGACCGCATTAATGATATTGCCCCAAGTAGCTGTCGGATATTTTACACCCAGACCCAGGAAACTCAGAGTAGATTCGGTAATAATAGTCGAGCCAAGACTCATCGTGGCAGTAACAATCAATAAAGGGATGACATTAGGGATCAAATGTCTGTAGATTCTACGATTGACGGAAAGTCCGGTCGCTTCAGCGGCAACCATGAATTCCTGTTCGCGCAAAGACAGGATTTGACCTCGGACCAGGCGTGCAATACCGGCCCAACTGAGTACACCCAGCACAACCATCATATAGATTAATCTGGCACTGCCACCCAGTTTCAATTCGTCCATAATAGCTCCTAAAATAATTAGGATAGGTAAAGTCGGAATACAGAAAAAGATCTCCACCAGGCGCATAATCACCATATCGACAACGCCGCCGAAATAACCTGCCAGTCCTCCTAGAATAACTCCGATGAACATGGCGATGAAGACAACCACAAATCCGACCAGCAATGATACCCGGCCACCGTACATCAAGCGGGTAAACATATCCATACCGGTAGCATCCGTTCCCAGCCAATGCTCCTTGGAAGGTGCAGAACGGATATTATACACGGTCACCGAGGACATCTCTCGGATCACCCATCTCTCATA
>FZPS01000049.1_pt146 | contig 15461 bp, 9 predicted proteins | sample 1817821 | NCBI WGS metagenome assembly FZPS01 (sample SAMEA104158645, study PRJEB21678) | metagenome | place: Germany | collected 2015-04-21 | reverse complement strand
TTATTATATTATTTTTTTGTTATTGCTTGTAATATTTTTAACATTTATAGATAGTCAAAAGGAGGAACAATTATGGCAACAAAATCGCGTTTTAGCTGGGATGAAATAGGAAGCCAAAACCCTATTTTTTCTCAAATCCGAACTACCATTGAAACCCCTTTCTATGGTAACAACGTAGTTCATGTCAATTCTTTAAGAGAGGCCTATAAACTGGCAGCTGCATCTCCTGGAACAATTGTAACTGATATGCCTGTTTACAATCCAGAAGCCATTGGTCTAGATCCAGATGCTAAAGTATTACTTTTTAATGATGGTGCTGTTCGTGGTAGAGCCGCTGCAGCTCGAAGAATCATTGGAGAGCCTGGTGTAAATACTGCAGAATATGCCCTAAAAATCAGTGAAGCAGTATACCAATCCAGATTCAAAAAACTGTATCATGCTCAAGTTTATGTAGGACTTGATGAAGATTTTATGGTACGAGCTCATTTGTTAATTCCCGAAGGTCAAGAAAACATTATGTATTCTTGGATGTTAAACTTCCAATACTTAACAGATGAATACTTCAACATGTACCAAAGATCCAACAAGCTTAAAAATGAAGGAGATATTTATGTTTTCTCCGATCCTACTTGGTCTCACCCTGAACATCCTATGGGACTTACTTGCTTTGACCCACAACATAACTGTGCTGCTATCTTAGGAATGAGATATTTTGGAGAGCACAAAAAAGGTACTCTTACATTAGCATGGGCCATTGCAAACCGTAATGGATATGCTTCCTGTCACGGAGGACAAAAACGTTATAACTTACCTAATGGTAAAAAATTCGTAGCTGGAGTATTTGGATTATCTGGTTCTGGTAAATCCACCATTACTCATGCTCGTCATAATGACAAGTATGATATTACTGTACTTCATGATGATGCTTTTGTAATCTCTACAGAAAATGGTTCTTCTGTTGCATTAGAACCTGCTTATTTTGATAAAACGCAAGATTATCCTTTAAATTGTGAAGATAATAAATATTTATTAACTGTTCAAAATAATGGTGCTACTATTGATGAAAATGGCAAAATTGTCCTTGTTACAGAAGATATCCGCAACGGAAATGGACGAGCTGTCAAATCAAAATTATGGTCACCCAACCGTGTCGATAAATTTGATGAACCTGTCAATGCAATTTTCTGGTTAATGAAAGATCCTACCTTACCCCCCATCGTAAAATTACGAGGAGCTGAATTAGCATCGGTAATGGGAGCTACTTTAGCTACCAAAAGAACATCTGCTGAACGACTAGCTCCTGGTGTTGATCCTAATGCATTAGTTGTTGAACCTTACGCTAATCCATTTAGAACTTATCCTTTAGCAGATGACTATAATAAATTTAAAGCTTTATTCCAAGAGCGACATGTAGATTGCTACATCTTAAATACTGGCCATTTTATGGATAAAAAAGTAACCCCTGCTGTAACTTTAGGTGCTTTAGAAGCTATTATTGAAGGAACTTCAGAATTTAAACCTTGGGGTAAATTCTCTGATATTGAAATCATGGAAATCGATGGCTTTGTTCCTGATTTAAATGATGCTGATTATGCACATCAATTACAAGAACGCATGAAAGACCGTATTCGTTTCGTTGAATCTCGAAACACTGAAAAAGGTGGCTTTGATAAACTACCTGCTGAAGCTTTAGAAGCACTTCAAAAAGTAGTAAAAGAATTAGAATAACATTTATAATAAACACACCAATCATTGTATATATGTACTTTCACCCAACCAAAAAACCCTCCCTGGTAACGGAAACCAAGGAGGGTTTTTCATTGTTTCTTTTCAATTATTCTTCTGCAGATTCTGTTTCTGCTTCTTCTGCTTCTGCTTCTTCACTAACGCTAGGCACAATAACAATAGCTAAGGTTTCTTCTGGTTCTTGAGCTACTTCCATTCCTTCTGGAATTGCTAAGTCACCTACTGTAACCTTATCCCCTTGACTCAGCTTGCTAACATCTACACTAATCGATTCAGGAACATCAATGGCCTTTCCTGTAATATCAATTTCAGATAAAATGATTTGTAAAATAAAGCTTCCTGCTTCTAAGGTCTCTCTTCCTTCAAAAATAACAGGAATTTTTACTTGTATTTCTTCATCTTGACTAATAGCTTGAAAATCCACATGTAAAATTTCAGATTTTACTAGATCTTTTTGTACTTCTTTGATTAAAGCATATTTGGTTTCATCTCCTACTTTAATCCATAACGTAGAACTTTCTCCTTGTTGTCGAATCACTCTTTCAAAAGCACTTCGATCAACTTTTATTTTTTCACCTTTTTCAAAACCTTGTCCATATAAAACAGCAGGTATAAAATCACCATCTCTACATTCTCTTAATGTCTCGTTTCTTTGTAAAATTTCTAATGTATTTGCAGTCATTTTCATTTCCTCCTTCTTCCTATCTCACTCCTATGATAAATATCCATAAGTGAGTTGCTATACCTAACTATCTGAATATTTTACTTTCACAAAAACAAATGAAAAATTTGACTTGATTGTATTGTATCGAATTACACAAAAGATGTCAACTTTCTTATTTTTTACTGTATTTCTTTGTATTTTCCCGGTGTAATCCCCTCATACTTTTTAAACACTCGAATAAGGCTTAAACTATTGATATATCCTACCTTTTCTGCTACCTCACTAATATTAATGTCTTCGCTTTTTAATAAACCTTTAGCTTTTTCAATTCTTTGCATATGGATATAATCTAAAGCTCCCATACCTACATTTTTTTTAAAATAACGAGAGACATACGAAACACTAACACCTAAAGTATCTGCTATCATAGAGACACTTAAATTAGGGTCTTCTAAATGACTATGAATAATATCTAATGCTTTTTCACATACTTCTTGGGTTCTATTTTGATCTATATCATTTGAAAAGTATTCTTCTGCCTCTTTTAGTAATCCCATTGTTTCTTCATAAATGTCATGAATTCCTTTCTGTTTAAGCAACCTTTCTGGAATGGACCTTTGATAGAAAAAATCTAGATCTTGCTGAGTTTCCGCTAATTTTTTGAATCCTTCAATAACCATATGAATAAGTACATATTTTCTGCATTTTTTCATTTCAAAAGAAAGTTCATCATCTAAAAAAGATTCATTTACTAGTTCTTGAAAATCTTCTCTTGCTTTATTAAAATTACGAGCTGTCAAATAATAAATAAATTGTCTTTCCAAATCCAGTAGATCAAAAGTTATATTTTTCTCCTGGGATTGAGTCATTTGAGTAAAAAATTGAATCCCTTCATGATTTAATAACATTCCATGTTCATAGGCAATTAAAGCTTCATTGTACATTACATTTAGATTAGAAGATGCAATATGACAATCACTGACTGCTCCTGTAAATACAATTTGAAAATTTTCTTTTATAAAACTTTGCGCCTTTTGAAATACCTCTTCCACTCGGTTTTCAAAGGTTTCTACTTGAGATACATTCATACTGATAATAAAAGCAATAAACTCATCTACCTTGGTTTTTTCTACGGTAAAGGATTCTGACAATAGTTCTCCTATAATATTCTCAATAATAAATAATGCAATTTCTTCTTGGGTTTCTTCATAATCCAATCCCATATCACTAGTATCTTCTACGTTTATGATGAGGATGGCTATTCCTTCCTCTCCTAGAACCAAATTATAATACTGAATGGCTTCATTTACAGAAGAAGTATATACATTTCCCTTTAATAATCGCTCTAAAAAATGTTCTCTCATCAAATCTTCTTGTTTTTTCATTTTTATATTCATTTCTTTATGTTCTTTTGTAATTTTTTCTAGAGCCCCTTCAATCTTAGCAAATTCAGATTCACTTAATTCATAACGTTTTCCCCAATTCAAATCAATAAAATCAATAATCTTTTTAACAGGCCGATAATTCTTTAGCGTAATAATATAAGTAATCACTCCGCTTAAAAGTAAACAAGTCCCTAATATAATTAAAATAATAGCAAGCAATTTTTCTGCTTCTTTAAAAAAGATCTTTCTAGGGATAACTGATATATATTTCCAATCATTTACATCTGATTGCACATAAGAAATGACCGCTTTCTCATTGTTCATAGTATCAAAAAGAACCCCTGATTTTCCTTCCAATGTCTCATACGTATAATGAGAAGGTAAATGATATTCAGAAGGATTGGATAAATATTGATTGTTTTTATCCATAATTAATATATTGGCATCTTTTAACCATTTACTTCTTTCAATAACAGAATCCATCATTTCTCCGTCTACTAAAATAACAAAATTACCCAAAAAAGTTTTTTGGAATTTCATCGAATGAATATAAAAAGTAACAGGTTTACTTTTTGATTTTAATGTAATGGGGATATAAGTAGGGCCATATTCTTTTTTAACTAGAGAATACCACTCTTCATAAGATACATCTTCATGTGAAAAAACAAATTGATAAAATGTACTAGGCTCATATTTCCCTTGATCCAATAAAATAAAATCATGATGATTGAAATATAAGTAACATTCAAAAATAGATGGATCTAATACCTTATAAGCCGTTAACTGTTTTTGAATCTCTTTTAAAGATAAAATATGCCTTGGTTCATAGTTGCCAGTATACCACATCATATCTCTTATTCTAGGTGTAATACTAACATCTCGATAAATACGTTCTACTTTTCTAAGCTGATCGTCTACGATTTGTTTCACTTGGGTTAATGAAGCTGTATGAGCTTTTGTAATTTCTTTTTCAATAATTTGAAAGGAAATAAAAAAAGCTATCATACAAATAGCTAACGTTACAATAAAAACAATGGAATTATAAAAAAGCCATTTAATAAATACATTTTGTTTCCATCTTTTGTGATGCTTATCTTTTATCCCTATTTTCATCAAAATCCCCCTGAGAACTCTTTTATGTATAAATTAGATATAAATATGTTCTTTATATCTAATTTTTTATACCATAAATTACTTTTATTATACATGTTGTTCAGAATGATTGTCAATGAATTCCTTTATAAAAGAATAAGAGCTGTTATTTAGCATAACAGCTCTTATTCTATCTTATCGATAATACAATCGTTCTATCATTACCGCCGTTTCGGCTCGAGTCGCCTGCCCCTTAGGATTAATCTTTCCATCATATCCTTGGATCAATCCCATTTTAATGAGACGGGCTACACTGTCTATGGCATAAGAAGAGACTTCTTGTACATCTTGGTAGCCCCTTACCTCTTCTAGGGTTCCTTTTTCTTTTGCCTGACCAGCTACTGCAAGAGCCCGATCTACCATTACCATTAGATCTTCTCGCGTAATGGTCTTTTCAGGGTAAAATTGATGGTTACCCACCCCTTGAACGATACCTAGTTCTTTGGCTATCCCTAAAGCTTCATAATAATGGGCTTCTTGGGGAACATCAGTAAAGTTACTACTTGCTTCTGCTTCTAGCTCTAATACCCGTACTAAAAGAGTGAGAAAATCACCTCGAGTAATAGGGGCAGCTGGGTCATAAGTAGTGGCGGAAGTTCCTTGAATAATCCCTTTGGAAGCCATGACTTCGATGGCTTTTCGAGTCCATTCATGATCGGATAAATCAGCAAAGGTTTTTTCTACATAAGCAACTCCATAGGACCCTAGACCGGTGGTGGTAAAGGTCATACTACCGGTGGTTGGATTGTATCTTCCATTAGGAAGGCTACTACTTTTTCCTGTCGGATCTAGGGACCAAATGACCAAATGTTCTTGTTTTTTTTGTTCTGCTTCACTAGGTTTATAAGAAAGCTGAACTTTTATGGGTGCCTTGCTGTTCTTCCAAGTAAACTTTTGTCCCTCTGCAAGGAGGCTGAGTTCTATCGCTGGTCGATTCCCTATGGCTTCCCTTATGGTTGGTGGAAAGGTTTCTAAGGCCAAGGCTTGAATCTGTATCTGGATTTCTTCTGCGTGGATGCCTTCCACCCCATGGAACAGATGAAGGGGAAGCTGAAGGTTTCCAAGGGCTGTTTTGATTTCCATCTGATGGTTTTGTGGCTCTTGATTTAGGCTTTCTTTCCTAAAGGTAAGAACATAGCCCTTTGCTTCTTTTACTTCTGGGATTTCTAGTACAATTCGTTTCGTACCTTCTTGTTCTTCTTTGGTTTGCCGAAACATTTCATGGATTATATCGGCAGAGACCTTGGCCTCCGCTAGGAAATTACTTTGCTTAGAGGCTTTGATCTGGGTCGTAGCCACTCCCTGATCCAACTGAATCTTTTCTTTCGTTGTTGTAGAAGGAGAAGAGGGTTCTTCTGGTTCCGAAGGTGAGGAAGGCTCTCCTGGTTCCGTACTGATTTTATAGGTGAGCGTAGTTTCTACAGGATCCAATACATCTTTTCCCCCTACTCGCACTCCATAGGTGCCTTCTGTTTTTTTCGGTAGAACATAGGAAAAGGTATAGATACCTTCTGCTTGACTCGTGGTCTGATTGACATAATCAAGACTCCCCTTGGGATTGGTTACCATGACCGTAACTTCTTGACCTTCCCCCATGGAATGAACTCCTTCGATAGTAACCCTTCCCGTTTCTTGTTGGATCGTAGCTTTTACCGTGATACTGGCTCCTGTATTACAGTAGCCAGTATCACTCATGGTAAACAATAACATGAATGATAATAGTATGGTTAAAAATCCTTTTCTCACAGCACACCTCCAAAGTATCTTTTCTCCTTTATTTTGTTGGGAAATAAACAGCATTGGATAAAGGCTTCATTCCTTCTAAGCTATCCCATACAAACACTTTTACATAATAGCCTTCTATGTTTTCTGGAAGGTTAAAACCTGCTCTCATTTTTTCTTCTTGTCCTGACAAGAGTTCTTTTTCTACTAATGCGATTCTTTCTACGGAGTGCTGGTTATTATAAAGTGCAACGATTAAAGCAACAGGTTTATTCCCTTTTGATTGATTTTTAATCGTAACATTTGTCATTACAAAACCTTCTGCTATTAAAGAATCAAGCTGGTTTGTACCTGTAGCATCAGTAAAGACACATTCATTAATGATCAAATCTTCTTCTGTTGCTGTTTTTCTACCTTTTAATCTTAACTCAGCCCAATTTAAAGATGACCTAGAATCCTGTGAAGGATTACGAGTATAGGCAAGAACACCATAACTTTGTCCTCTTGCTTGATTATTATCATCTACATGAACTGTAAAACCTATTGTTTCCCCTTCTTCCGGTGTTATACCTAAATTTTCCCAAGGTATAGCTACTTCCATACTATATCCTTCATCTGTCTTATATGACTTTTGAAGAATACCCTCTGTTTTTAAAGCTGGATTCCCGTAAGCAAATACCTTGTCATCGTTATAGCGGATGATATATTGTCCTGTATAACCATCATAATCACCTTTTGTAAGGTTTCCATCAATAAAAATCTCTACCGCATCATCTGTCCAGGGTTGATCATCTGCCACAGGCTCTTGTACATCCTTATCCATTACATCAAAAGCTACATAAAAATACTTTTCGCTCCACAAAGTACCAAACTTTGCTTGATTACTAGGTGTGGGCCATGCAATGTAATCAATGCTCTGGTTTATATTCCAAAACTCTTCATCAAGAATACCATCCATCTCAATGTCTTGATCTAAAATACCGTCTACCATAACTAGATTATTAACTACTTTATCTGACAGCTCAAAATTTACCCAATCAACAGATGACTCCCCATCTTGTAGTGGATTGATGGTATACCCAAGTTTTCCTGATGATTTAGCAGTAGAATCATGAATGTCTTTATCATTTATATGGGTAGTGATACCGATCACCCGTCCCTTTTCCCCTCCAACGTTTAAAGCCTTCCATGGTATGGCTACTTCTACGCTATACCCTTGGTCTGTTTTAACAGATTTCTGTAAGATTTTTTCAGTATGTGCATTTTGAACTCCATAGGCATAAACTTGATCATCATTATATCGAATAACAAATCGAGCTGTATTTTCGTTATAGTCACCTTTTGTAAGATCTCCGTCAATATAGATTTCAACGGAATCATCGTTCCAAGGTTGTGAGGCTCCTGTATTTAATACATCATCATCTGTAACATCAAAAGCAAGATAAAGATAGTTGTCATTCCACAATATATCAAAGTTAGCTGTGTTATCTGTTTCTCCTGCTTTATGAAATAATTCATATTCCATGGTCCATGCTGAATCATCAATAACTCCATCTAACACTATTCCATTATTCACTAAGTCAATGGATTCTAAATCCATGTCTTCTCGAACAATGGCATTAACATAAAGATTATCTACATATAATGTTGCTTCTCCGGTACGATATGCTACTCCTCCCCAATCCCAAAAAGCAATTTTATTCACACAACTCTTATCAAAATCGGCAGGAAAATTACTTACAGGAAATGAAATATGGGTAAATTGATTAGGAAGTAGGATTCCTACATTATTATCTGACTCTTGACCTTTTTCATTCGTAAATTTCATATAAAAAGGAAAACTAACCTCACTCTTATTATAAATATCAATTTCTATACTGGTGCAATTATTAAAATTAATGGATTCATCCAAGTTAATATAAAATCCGGGAAATCCAGGGCTTAAAGGCATATCTGCCTTCATAGAATATTCACCTTGGGTGCCATATTCTTCAGATAAAAATAGCACAGCTCCATTCTCTGGAGTGAATTGATCGATATCCTCTTGGCTTTCAAATCCATTAATAAGGATTTGTTCAATTTTTGCTGCATTTTTATTTGCAAAAAACTTTCTTCTCACTTGAATACTTTTCCCGTCTTTCTCTAACTGTGTTACAAATTCATTAAGTCCTGCTTTATAGGGAATGTAGGCAACAAATCGCTCTGCATTTTCAAGGGATTCTGCTACATCGATGGCAACATCATCTACCATAACCTTTGTTCCTTTTTCAGCAAAAATTTGTACTTCCCTACCCGCTTCACCTTCTACAAAATCCCCGATTAAAATAAGGGCTGTTGGTTCTTGCTCAAGAACTTCGATCATCTCGGCAACTTCTCTTCTTATGTCAATGAGAGTATTCGGTTGTTTCGTATAGGATTTAATGTTTGTAAAAAGTCTTTCATACATGGGCTGCATAATATCATCTAAACTTACGTCAACACCTAACTGGGTGGAAGCTTGTTTCATTTTTTGTTCCAACAACCATAAATATTCATAATCCTCATTACCATCACGAATGGCTTCTAACCTTAAACTTGGAACAGGTCCATAGATACCGTAATCATATCCTGGATAAAGAAGAAATCCATCTCCATTAGCACCGGGAAATCCTTTTGGATCTTTCCATACATCTCGTTTTTCATATTTTTGTGCTTCCTGGTCATATTTTAAATATAGATTGGTAGACCAATAAAGATTTCCTTTTATTCCATATGACTTCTGCATCCAAGAAATTAATCTTGCACTCAAGAGATAATCATCAATGTGATAGGTCGGATAAGGATATTTAGGCCACACACAACCATACCACCATACATCGTCACCAGCTGCTTGCCTTTGTTTTACAAGCTCTAAATAAGATTCTGAGTGGAAAGGTTCAAAAATAGAACAAAATGTGTTTACATACCCAATTAGTTCCGTAGTAACATTCGTAGTAACAATATGCCTTAAATTTGGATCAATGGCTTTGATTTTCTCACTTAGTTCTTTCACCTTTGGAAACTGATCAGGAGTTGGTTCATCAATTTCAGCCGCAAGATAATAATAAGCCTTATCATATAATCCAGCTTCCTGTAATTTACTTACTAATTCTTCTGCTCTTCCATTATCAAAATCTCCTATTTTATAAGGTATGTTATACGCTGTTACCCTTGGATCATTAATGTACTTTTCTGCATTTTTTACAAATTCATCAATATCAGTTGATGGAATTGGCAAATAGGTAGAAGTAATTCGATAATCAAGAAGAAAATTATAGTACTTCTCCATCATATTCCAAAATTCTTCATCTGCTTCGGTTAGATTCTCTAGTTCTGGATGTCCTTTTAGAAGAAAATAACTTTGATTTAAAAATGCACTTTCTGAATGACTTTCATCAGTCAAAGTAAAATTCCATACTCGAAGATTTACAGGTACAATGACTTCCTGTGTGTCCATCGTAATGGTTATATCTCCTGTATAAATTCCTGCTGGTACTTCTTTCCCAATTTTAAAAGTAAACCAAATTCCTTGATTTTTTCCTGCTTCTACTGCTAAGGAACCATGTTTGTTTATATAACTTTCCATAGGAATAAGAGCATCTGGATACCAACCTTCCATAAACATATCGGTTGTTGGTTCTGTAATAGGCATATAATGTTGAACATACACGTCTACATTATCTTTTGATATGCTATTTTCTCCATTTATAAGATCAGAAACACGAACTGTTACATCATGAATGGGTTCTTGTCCTGCTGTTATGATAACTTGCCCACCCTCATGTTCGTTTTTTGCCGATTCAACGATAAGAATCTCTTGTGCATTGAATGGAATAAGCTGATCTTGCATAATTTTTACACTATTAGGAACCACCCATACACTGTGTAAATCATTTCCTGCTCCAAAAACCTGAATATTCAAACTTCCCAACACTATACATACTGCTAAAAAAAATGATATGAACCGCTTCATAAGAAACCTCCTTATTTCACATTTTTCTAAAGATTGCAACTCACTTTTACACCTCATAAAGAACAAAAGGTAGCTTTAAAAGAGTATATCCCCCCCTCCCATTTTCGATTTTCTGGGCCTTATTCTTTTACACTTCCAACAACAATGCCTTTGATAAAATATTTTTGTAAAAAAGGATATACTAACATAATCGGTAGTGCTCCAAGGAAAATTTGAGCAATTTGTAAAGTCTTTTCACTTACATTTTTCAATCTTTCTATATCATCCATGGTTAATAATTTTTTATTGAAATTTTGGGTTACTAAAGTATATAAGTAAGTTTGTAGAGGATAATTGGCAGGAGAATTCATATAAATCATTCCATCAAACCATGCATTCCAATGTCCTACTATGGTAAAGAGCAAAATTGTAGCTAAAGCAGGTTTGGATACAGGTAAATATATTTTCCATAAAATCGTAAAATGGTTGGCTCCATCTACAATAGCTGCTTCTTCTAATTCTTTAGGAATCCCTCTAAAAAAATTTAAAAGCATAACCATATTCCATACATTTAAAGCCCCTGGAATTACCAAAGCCCAAAGGGTATTCATTAATCCCGTCCGTTGTATCACAATATAAGCAGGGACTAATCCCCCTCCAAAAAACATAGTAAAAGCGAAAAACCATACGTAAAATGTACGTGCTTTGAAAGCTGATTTTTCTTTCGACAAAGGATACGCTGTTAAAATAACCATAAACATATTAATAGTAGTCCCTAAAGCAACTCGCTTTAAAGAAATGCCAAAGGCAATTAGAAAATCTGACTTTTCCATTAAAAACTTATAAGCTTCCAGCGTAAAACCTACTGGTATCATCTTAACAACTCCTGCATTGGCTGCTACATTGGAACTAAGAGATACAGCCAACAAATGAACAATTGGGAAAATACTTATTAACGTCACCAATGTTAAAAAAAGAGTATTGCATAGTATAAAAATTTTTCTTTTCCAATCTGCTTTGTGTATCATAACATCACCACCTTACGGTCAAAATATCCGATAATCACTTACCTTATAAGCCAAATAATAGGATATGGAAACAAGGGTTAACGAAATAAGAGATTTAAACAAACCTACTGCCGCAGCTGGTGATAATTGTCCGTCGATTAAACCCAGCCGATAAACTAAGGTATCAATAATGTCTCCACTTCGAAATACAGGCGGACTATAAAGCATAAGAACTTGTTCAAATCCTGCATTAAGTATACTTCCTATACTAAGAGTACAAATTAATATAATAATAGGCATCATACCTGACAAAGTAATATGAAAGGTTTGTTTCCATCGATTTGCTCCATCAACAGCTGCTGCTTCATATAAACTGGGATTAATATTAGTAATGGCTGCTAAAAATACAACCATGTTATACCCCATGCTCTTCCAAACATCCGTCGTTACAAGAATAAAGGGAAACCATTTATTGTCACCTAGAAAATAAATAGGCTCAATTCCTATCCTGCCTAACATTAAATTGACAGGTCCTTTTAGTGAGAATATTTCGAATATAATACCTCCAAGAACTGCCCAAGAAAGAAAGTAAGGAATAAAAATACTGGTTTGAACAAATTTTTTAAACCAATTTTTACTTACTTCATTAATCAATAAGGATAAAATCAAAGGAACCATAAGACCAACAATAATTTTCAACAGGGAAATATAAAGAGAGTTTTTAAAAGCTTGAGAAAAATCGGGAAGATGGAAAATAAAACGAAAATTCTTAAGTCCTACCCACTTGGATCCTGTGAATCCCAAAGAAGGGTTAAATTTTTGAAAAGCCATAATAATTCCAAACATAGGGCCATAAGCGTAAACTAAGGTAACGATAATTCCTGGTATCAGCATAATATGTAGAGGAAGCTCTAAAGCTAAGCGGTTTCTTCTAGCTTTGTTTTTTCTTTCTCTTTGTAATAATTCTTTATTTATTTGTTCATTTTTTGCTACTACATTTTCCATTTTTTCACCTCCAAATAATCTGGTCAATCAATGGTAAAATAAGACGCCAGTTTTATTAAATAAAAGCAAGGGTACAATTAGCTAACTGGCGCCCATAATAATTAGGGATATCTAATTAATTCATCTTATTATCTTTATACCATTCATTTACTTCTGCTGTAATATCATCCCCACCAAGTTTTTTCCAATCAGTAACAAATTTATCAAATTCCTCAATAGGTGCTCCCATGATAATTCGAGTAAAGGTTTCTACCTTCATTTTTTCAAGAGTACTACCCTTTTCTACTTGAGTAGGAGTTGCAGGCCCAAAATATTCGTTATACATTAAATGCCCTGCATCACGAACTTTTCTTGTTGTTCCCCAACCTCCATTTTCTTCGATTCTACTAAAATAAAAGCCCCAGCTTGAACCAGATTGATCTCCACCCAAATATTTTTGAGATGATTCATAAATATTCTTTTGTTCGCTACTAATTAAGGTAGAAGGATCATTATTTTTAAGAGCTTCATTTATAAGTTTGTAATTGTTCTCTTGAGTCATAGCCATATAGTTGTAAATAGGCGGATAATGGTATACAAAACCATTTTCAGCTTTTACTAAATCCCCATATCGACTTTCTGGATCCTTATTAAATAAAATATCCCAATAAACGTTCATTACTTTCATGGCTGCTTCTGGATTCTTACAATTTTTACTCACTACGTTATAAGCAGGAACATTAACACGATTTACCTTGGTTAGTGCTGGTTTATCGTCTGCCGATACAATGGGATAGCATTTCCAATCTGCCTCAGGCTCATTATCTTTATTTAAGTTTAATGGCCAGGCAGGAACCCACCATTCCCCATAGACGATACCTATTTTCCCTGCAACAATGTCTTCAACCACTTTTCCTAAATCTTTTGTTGCAAACTCTCTATCGATCAATCCTTTTTGGTACATATTTTGTAATCCGAGAAGAGCCTCTTTCATTTCTGGCTGTATTTCACTAAAAACCAAGGTGCCATCTGACCCCTTAATCCAAGCTTCTGGCCAAGCAGGGTAGGCATGAAAACCTTGAGCAAATCCTTTGATACTAGCAATTCCTGAATAAAAATCTTTGGCTATTCCAAGACCATAAGTATCATCTTTACCATTACCATCAGGATCATTTTTTACAAAAGCTTCTGCAATTTTTTCTAAATCCTCAATGGTCTTTGGTGGATCTAAGTTTAACTTTTTAAGCCAATCTGCTCGAATCCATAATAATTGTATTTCTTGATGGGGATCCACCGCATAAGGCATGCCATACAGTTTTCCATCTCGGGTAGCTGCTTTTAAAGGTACATTGTCTAGCCCTTCATAGTCTGCTTTCATTTCTGGAATGGCATAGGTTTCATAAATATCTGTAAGATCTGCAAGTGCTCCCGCCTCAATCAATTCATCAAACTGCTGTTGACTAACTTTCATAATATCAGGAACATCACCAGATGCTAGGGATAATTTGAACTTTTGTTCAAACTGTTCATCAGGTACTGTCCATAAATATTCTATGGTCACATTTAGTGTGTCTTCACAAATTTTAATAAAAGATTGATTTTCTGGAGTCGTTCCTGCTGGAACTTCCGGTTGTTCCGGTGGTCTTACACCCCCAACAGCTGTAAGTACCACTTGTTCATCATATTTTCCATAAGGATCTGTATCTTTTTTTGCTTCCTCTTCTGCTTTCTTTTCCGTCTCTTGACTTTGATTTTCTGTCTTTCCTGTTTCTTCTGGCGTATTCGAAACTTCTTTTTTACAACCTGCAAAAAATACGGATGTCATAATCAAAATGAACATGATCATGGCTACTACCCTTCTTTTTTTCATGCTATATCCCCCTTCACTTTCATTCTTATGATTGTTAAAATGCTTTAACTATGACTTAAATATACATACCCGGGTATCTGTCTCTATTATAAATAAAAGAGAAGGATGTCTTCAATCACAAATTCTTTACATCCTTCTCTTTCATTGACTTCTTTTCTTTATGCATCTGCAAAGCGATCTATTATACAGTCCCGATATTCCTGTGGAGTCATCTGAAGCATTCTCTTAAAGAACAAGGTAAAGTAAGAGGAAGAAGCAAACCCCACCTTCATGGCAACTTCATGGATTTTAAGCCCTGGATCTGCAAGAAGTTCCTTTGCCTTCTCAAACTTAATTTCATTAATATAATCTGATATATTTCTGCCTGTTTCCTGCTTATAAAACCGTGAAAGATAAGAAGGGTTAAAATAAACTACTTCTGCAATCTTAGCAAGTGAAAGATCTTTATCTAGATTTTGATGAATAAAGGTATGTATTCGCTCTATTACAAAATCTACTTCACTGGTTTTTTGTTCTTTTTTAATTTTACAAATGGTTGTCCCTAGTTGTAAAAAATAGTCAACTGTATCTTGCCATTTACCACTCTCCCAAACGGTTGTCATTTGATTCATATCCATGTACTTCCCAATTTCTTCTCCCAAATCTTGTCGATTTATATAAGATAAGAAAAGAGATAGAAGAACAGAATAATTTCTTATGTTAAATAAAAAACTATTTCGATGCATTTGCTCTTCTGTACAAAATAACTCTTGAAACAATTTTTCAAATTCTTTTTCAGATCCTCGTTCCATATAAAGTTCCAACATTTCTAATTGTTTACTAAAACGAATGTAGTCCGTCGTATTGTCTTGCCATGGAATCTGTAATAACTCATCTGCAATATGTTCATCTACAATCATCATTTCATGGCCAAGGACAGTTACTTTGCTCATTAACTTTCTCAAAGCTGTAAACTCTGTAC